>Ga0116227_10011569_pt1 | contig 14768 bp, 5 predicted proteins | sample S1TSphgellanicum_FD_89693 | JGI IMG/M metagenome (GOLD analysis project Ga0116227, IMG submission 89693) | Host-associated microbial communities from peat moss isolated from Minnesota, USA - S1T2_Fb - Sphagnum magellanicum MG | ecosystem: Host-associated > Plants > Peat moss > Unclassified... | reverse complement strand
TATTAGGGAAAATTTTTTTTTTTTTTTTTATTTTTTTTTTTTGGTGGGTAAATTAAAATAAAATAAATAAAAAAAATTTTTTAAAAAAAAAAAAAAAAAAAAAAAAAAAAAATTGGAAAAAAAAAAAAAAAAAACTGATTAGAACTTGGTAATCATTCCAAAGAAGACTTAAGGTCAGTTGGCTACAAATTTGTAGTAGAAAACTGGCAAAAAAAAGCTACCCCCAAACTTTTTTAAATGTGTTTGGAATGTGGCAAAAATTTCTCCCAAAATACTTTTTTTTCCCTCAAAAATTTGGCGATTTTGTGACAGAGTACCTAATCCTTTCTGTTTTTGAAGGTCCAAATTTTGCCAAAAAATTCCACACAGAAATACACACACACACACACACACACATTTTTCGGAACAAAAATTGGCAATTCTTTGTTTTTCTACTGTAAATTCGAATAAGTTTTGTGGAAAGTTTCGCCAAAATTAAAGAGATGGCAAAAATTGAGAGAAAATCAAAAGAAAAAGAAAAGCCTGATGTGAAGGGACCACCACCACCCTTCATTCATCACACAGCAGGTTCCGCCATTTAAAGGCAACCTGCAGTTACAACTGGAAAAAGGAACTGAGCGCTTTACACGTGTGCATCTCTTTTTTTTAATCCTTGAATGGCATCGGGAGCTATCCCTATGGAACTACTTGTGTACCTTCCTGTCCTTCACTTTGCCGCGTCAGCAAAAATTGACAGAGATTGATTGTTTTAAACGACCGTGTGAATGATGGCGTGTGAATGAAATATTGTCTATTTGTGTAGAGTAGAGTAGCTTAAGGGATTTTGGCCCCTACTAGGTAATAATAATAATAATAATAATAATAATAAAAGGTCTATTTTTTTTATATGAGGATTTTGGAAAGATGATATTATTTTGGCTTGTGTTCAAACTTGAGATTAGTTACAAGAGTTATAATAATATCTTGAAGGATTTTGGTTTCTTTCTTTTAGAGGATTTTTTTTTGAAGATTATGTATATCAATTGCCCCCTCCCCATTGGACCCTAGGTCTAATTAATTGTCCATGCATATCTAATCTTAGATCATTAAAACTTTGCTAGGTCTAAACATATCAATAAAAATACATCTCAAATCTTGAGCTTGATGTAAAAGCCTAGGACCCACATATCAATAAAATATACCTAATCTTCCAAAAATCCTCTAAAATCTTTCAAGATATTATAATAACTCTATTATAACTAATCTCAAGTTTCAACACAAGCCAAAATATCATCTTTCAAAAATCCTCATATTAAAAAAAAAAAGACCTACTTATTATCACCTAGGGGCCAAAATCCCTTAAGCTACTCTACACTATAATGAATCTAAACACAATATGCTTGCCTACCAATATATACCTTGATTATTGGTGTAACACTTGCTAGTACCAATAGTTGTGAATTTTGAAATTTGATATTAGCCAATATCAATAGTCTAGAATTTCATGATGATATTTTACCTTTGTGGAAATCGTAAATTGTATTTCAATATATTTTTGTAAGCTCTAGTAGAAAGAAAAAAAGAAAAGAAAAACATACATAAAAGTTGAAGAGAAGTTGAACTGAAAAATTATGATTGAAACTTTTTTTAGTTCCAATCATAATTTCCAAAACGTAATTAGCATGTTAATATTGAAAGTCATCGACACAAACAACGACCATCTTCCAACAAGCTTTCTACTTACAAATATTGAATGAAAATACGGTTGTCTCAATGTGTTGAAAGGTTGCTTAAAAGAATGGTGGCATAGCTTCATAAGCAAAAATGATATGGAAATCTCTAATACCAATATATAAAGAAGAAAGATTTTTCCAACTATTAGATCTCCACGTTAACTAAAACTAATTACAATGCTACAAAATCCACCAATCAAAACCATAATTGTTAAACCAATATATGTATTTGAATAGACCCACAACTTCTAAATCCACCCATTGTTACCCCCCTATTTCAAATGCAAAATCTTCAATTTATGGTATATTACAAACTTCTAAAGTGATTTATATAGGTTTGTCAACAATTCCCACCCAATTTTCAAAAAATGCAAATTTCTCCCAAACCTTGATAGCCATCATGCATCCATATTGTTCATGCAATATTTAGTGTTATAGTAATAGTAGTAGATTGCCCTTACTTACTCATATATGGTTTGCTCCAGTTGACATCCCACCTCCTATGCAACCTCTTTAGGTTTCATTTTTTATATTATTTCTTGAAGTATAGAATGGGATTCCAAGTTGAAACATTATTAGAGCTGGTTGCAAAAGAGTGTGTTTCCACACCACTTTGCAAGGTGTGGCTATGGGGAATAAAATGTGTGTATGTTGTACCTATACACTTATAAATTCAAGAATATATTATCTAATAGTAACATCTTGTCTACTTATTTAATTACGAGCTTACAAGAATTGACATTATCAATTCTTCTTTAAGTATCGATGCCCATTAATATTGAGTTTCATATGTTTTATATGCAAACTCAAATTCCATTCTTTTGAAAAAAATCCCAAAACGTTCTCAATCGAAACATGGGCTCTCATCAAATATTGAGGATTCTAATATTGAGGGTTCTTATGATTGAAATTTATTGGACATTCTTTCATTTGGAATGCGCCTACAATTTCAATGCATCAACATTTTTTTTCATTTTTTTAAAGAGAAGGAAATGCTATTGAAGATTGTTTGTCCAAGGCAATGATGGATGCAAAATGGACAAGAACATGTAAAGTAGGCATTAGCATGAGTTTCGTGGCATGACAAGAAAGACATGGACTTTTGGAGGAAGACATCTAAAATGATATACTTCTTCCAGTGCCTACAACAGAACCATAACACAAGAGAAAAGGTTTGTTTTCGCCATTTTTTAAGTGCAATATTGCCAAGGAGAAATGTGCACTTAGTTGCTAAAAGCTTGAGGATAGTCTGTGGCATAGAACTTCTAGGACTTCACAAATCTGGGTTTAGTTTTTCTATATGTCGTTATAGAAATAGCAATGATCATCCATGGATGTAGCTCCCACTTCTTTTTTTTTCCATGATGGTTTTTGGGTGTTCAGAAGCTTGCATTGAAAGCACCCTGAAGATTCATCAAATCTATATTTGAGGCAGGTGCATTATGGGCCAATATGTAGCATCCTGGTGCTGGAAGATGCATCATGGACATATGAACTTTCTCAGCTCACATGCAACAACACACTTTAAGACAATCCTCTTTCTTCTCATTACTTGAAATGCGTCATCATTGTTTGCAATGGATTTTAGGCTAGACATTGTACCTATCAAGGTGTAAATTCACAGGTTTTTGTCAGCTCAGACAGAATGCTGGCTTACAAGTTGATATATTATTCTTTACAGATCTCAAAGTTTGTATATGATGGAGGGTAATTTACATCTTTAATTACGCCTACCATACCACCCAACACAGCATGAGGTTAATGAAACATGAAGTATATCTTGTTTAGGGTTACAAACACATTGCTTGTTTTTTCAACTCCTCAAAACACTAGAGAAAGGAGAGCTAACTTTCAGATCCAAAGGGTTGAGAAGCTTCACAAGGAATCATTGGTTCTACAGATCCTCTCCAAATGCCAGATCATCCGGGCAGCATAAAAGGGCTAGTGAACCCACCCATGAACACATCAAATCCTTCAATCTCACTTTGAATCTCACAATTGCAAACATTGCAAAAGTTGGCATCACAAGTCTCATCAAAGTTCTTCACAAGCTGGAAAACCCAACAAAGTGCTAAAACAATTTTTGAAGCATCAAAAATAGCGGTGCATGTTTTTTTCCCTTCCTTTGCCACCCATTCATTACTAGCCAAAGGATTTAAAGAAACTTTGGTCTCTTGAACCAAACTTCATAGTTTATGAAATTGCCACTTGTTTTGAGGCAATTCCTTGATGTCTATGTCTATGGGTTGACCATGAATGTGTTTGCAACCGACTCTTGTATGAAATAATATATCATGCAGAAACATAAATTGGGTGACCCAGATTCAGTTGGTAATCATAATATTTGTCTCCATGAAAAAAATGATGAAATTAATTTCATGCATGGGATTAAGCTTGATGACAGTTCTGAGGGAATACAACGATTTCCACTGCTAACAGCTAGTGCAGCAATATTTTCAGTAAGTATGATTTTCTGGACGAATTTAAGCAGGCAGCTTCATTTCTGCTATTTATTCACACTAGATTTGTGCTTCGCTTAAAATCATGGGTGGAGAATGGTTTTGATTTTGCTATGATACACAGCATTAGTACAGAAAGAAACCTTAATCCAATTCCTCGATTCTTTGACCTCTCTATGAGAAAGATAAAAACTTGTACAACTAGTGCTGGCTGGAGAAATCCGGCTTCTGGTTCAAGTTCCACTAACACCCTCTAAGCATAAACTAGGAGAAAGATAGTTCTGGGCACTGAAGGAGTATTAGAAAAATAGAACACAAGAAATGGGAAGTGATTGCCTCTCACAAATGAAAACCCTGCTGCTTACAAATACCTAACTCACAATGTACTAACAATATTGAAAAACTATCCCACCGTTTGCAATGCAAGTTCAAGTCAGAATGCAGTAACAATTATGTTGGAAAACACATGATCCCAATTGCAATTTCAAGTCAGAATGTAGTAACAATGTTGGAAAACCATCGGTCCAAATGTATTAACAATCTTTGAAAAACCATTCATCTGGCCAAATTTGGGTCAGAATGCATCAAGAATTATGGAGAAACTGTTCTGCTTGGAAATTGAAGTCACTATGCATTAAGAAAGAATCTTGAAAAACCATTCTGCCTGAGAATTCAAGTCAGAATGCACGAACAATAATTGGAAAACCTTCCTGCTTGCAATTTCAAGTCAGAATGCATGAACAATGTTGAAACTTGAAGCCCCACCCTGCTTGCCAAATTCAAGTTGGAATGGACAAACAATGTTGAAAACCTTGCTTGCAAATTCAAGTCAAAATGCACTAACCCAAAATTGGAAAACCAATCCTGCTTGCAAGGATTTAAGTCAGAAATAATGCACTAACCCAAAATTGAAAAAATCGATCCTGCTTACAAGAATTCAAGTCAGAAAAAAATGCAAGTCTGAAAATTGGAAAACCAACCCTTCTTACTTACAATTTCAAGCCAGAAATTCACTAACAATATTGAAAGAAAAAACCCATGTTTGCAACTTTGCTTGCAACCGCAGCAACTCAGAATGCAATAATAATATTGGGAAAACCATTTGTGGTGTGGCAGAGAAGAGAGGCATTGAAAAAGCTTACAATATTCTACCAAACTAAGAAATATTTCAAATTTAACTTGTTTTTTTAAATTTTATTGGACAAGTAAATATTTTAAATTTAATACCATGTCTCTATTTTACCCAACTAGTATATGGTTGAGTTTACCCGTACCCAATGGAGGGTAATTTTCTTAAAAGGGTAAATAGATGGTACATAACAAAATCGTTATATAGCATATATATATATATATATATATATGCATTCCATATTTTGCAATGTGTGTGGTTATAATGGATTTTTTTGAATTGTGGTGATTAACCATTGAATTTTTTTATAAATGACTTCATTCATTAAATTAATTATTTTGGGAAAAAATCTTACCATATGCTCTAGGAACCCCTTTAAATTTTACTAAATTTTTCCATCACAAAATGCTTTGAATATATTTTAAAGATTATTTATTGCCTTTGATTTTCTTTTTGCTAACTTTTTTTTGTAGTATTACTTCTATGATTTTTTTGGTAGGATATGTGAAATGTCATGTGTTCATGTTTGCAATGCCAATTTCATATTTGTCTTTCTTCACTTTCAAATGTGCCAAACTTGTGAAATATTTTACTTCATTATGTTTGCCCATTTATACCCACATGGTATGTATAGGGTAAATGATGAAGTTTTCATCCCTACCCTTATGATACAAATAGGTTAAATGTTTTTTCCATTTTTTAGGTTGATAATTTTGCAAAGCCTTTCTACCCTTACCCAATTCATTTTATTTTTAAATTCCACCTTAACCCAAATGATATTTTAAATATTTAAAAAATTTCCCTTATTTGGTTAACATACATATATATACCAACACTGGTTTACATTGCATCTTCTATCTAGTATCTACTATTCTAGCTTGTTTAAAATTGCCCAACATGATGCAAACACCCTAAACAAGAGATGAACCAAAAATAAATAAAACAAACCATGGTACCAAACCATGTTAGAGTCTTAAAAAATCAAAAATTGTTATTTCTCCATTGCCAATCATGAAATCAAAAACCACACAAATTTTTTAAAAAACCAAGAAACTGGTTTCTTCATTGCACTAAACAAAAAAACTAAAATTTCATGAATCCAAAAAAAGAAAAAAATACTTTTTCTATTCCTCTCGATGTCATGAAACCAAAAAAAAAAGGGAATTTTGGTCCTAATTTTTTTCATCACCTAAATAAAAACGAAAATTTTGTGAATTGCTTTTGTTCATTGCATGAACCTTTTATCCATTCATAAAAACTCAAAAAACACAAAAGTCAAATGCGCACACACAAACAAACAATAACCACACACACACACACCAACTACACAACCACATAAGCCCTAAGCCTCGAGCAATGAACCTTGAGCATATTTTTCACCCATATTTATCATCCATGTACTTTCATTGAATGAACATGAACAATAATTACATCCACAACTTTTATTCAAGACATCCATTACTTTCCTCCACTTTATTGCTTACTTTCATTTAGGGTTAAAATTCGTAGGGATAGAATTTGGTAATTCATCAAGTTTAAACAAAAGTAAATTATAATTGAATGACAAGTAATTATTGTCCATGTTCATTCAATGACCATGAATTTGTTTGTCATTTTTCATTTATGTTAAATGTTGTTAAAACTTAATTTGTGTCATTGCAAGTGGAATGTTTAACTTCTAGGATAAAAATGATTTGTTATTTTACAAGATTTCTTGAATTTGAACTTTCTTGCTTGGTTGTGAACCAAAACAACAATAATCAATAATTACATACATCACATAGGTAGGGGCTTTTCCACATATTACAACCAATGAATATTTATCATTTATGTTCATCTTTCAATGAATTGTAATGAAGATTTTGTTTAATTTAATACCTCCATTAGCAATTTCTTTTGAAATGAAGTGACTTTAACATTATAATTATAAACAATTCAACCACACACACACACACACACAATCCCAATGTTTTTTGAAAAATTTGAACAAAAGCTTAAGCACATGTTACAAAAGTCATTAATTTTGTCCCATAAGCCCATTTTTTTTTGTCTTGGAACCTATGAACTTGTGGGCCAATCCTAGAATTGAATCATGTGTAAATATAAAATAAGAGATTTCAAAGACAACAATTTACTGTATGATGGACAATTTCCCGACCATGCCCCCAATGGATGAGTGGGATTTTATGGAATTTGCTCATCATGTCATGGTTTGTCACCTTAGATGTTGTCCTTAGAAATTATAATCCCATAAAATCCATTTAATGATCGAATGAAGTCCAAGACTTGAGCAATAAAACCTTGTCATAACTTAAAGATGATTGATAAATGAACTGATCAATGTTACGATTTCAATGCATCACATGACAAATTATGTAGTATGAATGTTTATAAGACACCGATTTTCCCTTCTTGCCCAATGCGCCTAAAAACATTGCATTGAAGTTTAGACAATTACAACTTGGAAAATCAACAACTATCACCTAATATTCATTTGAATTGTTGGGAACTCCCATGGTCAAGGAAAATATCTTGCCATACCCAAGTGGCAAGAACCTTCGTAACTTCACCATCACATTCATAAGACTTGCGATTTGCCATTTGTTGGCATGGTCAACGCTTGGAACAAATTGACAAACATCCTTGCCACATTATTTAGTTGGGTGCACATGAGAATTCAAAGGGCGCATTTGCCAACGTGTAAGACCAATCTCATTGTTTTCAACAAGTTAATGTGGAATGAGGTCCTTTTTTTTACCAATCCAAACCCGGAATCATCAAGGCTGTGCACCTTTTTTTGGGTTAGATATGTTGTTGATAATTAACATAGGCCAACTATAGGCATAAGTGGTTTGTGTAAGGTCATTGATGATTTGGTGCCCATTACACATATGTGCATGTCATTAACACAATATCAAAATTGATGTTCAATAATCTTTGTCATGTAGATCCATATGACATGCATTCCTTGGGGCATGTGTAAGTAGGAGTTTGGGTCAAGCTTTCTTGGATTTGGAAATATGAGTTGTACATGATACTTTTCAAAATGCTTGAAGTGCAAAACACCATGTAGTAGTTGTGCAACATTGCATATGCCAATCAAATTTAACAGAAATGATCTCCCATATGTGTTTTACATGTTGGGAAACAATCATGCAAGGGCCATTGTGAACATCAATTGGGATGGTCACACTTGTTCCACCTTGTACAGTTCAACCACCAACCTTAGGCATGAAGAAAATAATTTATCTAATCGATGTGAATCCATGTTTGATCTTGAAAGCAAGTCCACTTGCCTCTTGCACAAGCTAAAACCTCCTCACCTTCAAGGTGTGGGGTTTTAAAGGATAGTCCATTCCCACATGAAATATTAAAAATGGTTTTGGAAATTTTATTAAGGTTTTGATTTTTTGTAACAACTCTAAGTTTGAGCTACAATTTGTCAAGGCCCTTTATAGATTGGCCAATATTAAACAAATCCTTGTAGTTGGTGGATTATGTAAACGCTTGAACCAAATTGTCGCAACTCACCACATGGAAGAAGTCATATTGTTTGTTGTTAAATTGTTGTAACCACTTGTTGTGTATTGTTTCCAAGAGGTTGCAAGTTGGCATATTAGCCAATTCAATGTAAACCTTTGCATATTATAATGGATAAAATCAGACAAGTAAAATTTGAAGAACATCAAATTGTACATTAAATTCCAAAAACTGAATTTCTAAAATGAAGCTTGAAATTTACAATAAGAAAAGGTTTACAAACATTAATTTCCTTCATGAATTCCCCCAATTGATGGAATAAAAGTGCCAAAATACCAACTAGTCATTCAATTCACATATGTTTTCGTTTAATGCAACACCATTGGAATACCACCATGCTCAAATTGCAACATACATGGTTTGCAATTCATCATTGGTCTTGAATTCCCTATATTCATTACAAAGTTTTTTATAATCATCTTGAAGGTCAGTTTAATAATTATTTTTAGTATTTTTTCCACAAACTAAATCTAGTGAAAAAAACATGTATGTTCTTTGCTAAACATTGCAATTGTAGGGTCCCCAAAGCCAAATATCTTTATCAATGCATTCCAATTTGCATGAATATTATTTGCCATAAAACCTTTGAAGTTAGGATCATCCATTCCATGCTTTTGGACTACTTTCATTTGAGCAATGACTACATAAGGCTTTGTGATTTCACATATTCTGATTACATATTGCAAACAATTATGGTTAAATGTTTGCAATATGTCATGTCATATGCTTGACATGTCATAATGGTTTAACCTTGAATTCATTTCACATCATTAAACATGATCCATGCATTTTGAAGGTCTCTTTTGAACTACATGCATTTCAGAATACCAACACCACTTGTAGGACCACGTGTATACATTTTGAACAAGTACACCTTATGCCACCCTTGATGAGGAAATACATTTCTTAAATTTAATCAAATCTCAAACTCCTTTTCAAATCAAGGATCTTGTCAATGTAATCATTCCCTTTTTAAACATTTTTTAAGTTATTTATGGTATACCAAATATTGGGTGAGCTCGGTACACAAAACTTGTTCATGACATTATCAAACGTTGAACATGTCAAAAGAACAACTAAATCATTTTCTTCCCCAAGAAGATGTTTTACAAGAATTTTTTTACTAGTAGTCAGTTGAAAGGCAAAAAATTTAGCATTGAGCGTGTGTCTCACCACATTGTTTATCAATTGCTTCACACTTTCAATGATTTCTCTACATATTCCTACTCCTACTAGATGATAATTGTTGCACCCCAAATGGATGCTAACCCATGTCATGTTTTTGTTTTTGGGAAAAACATAATAATGCAAGCTAAACACATTTCCAAATATACAAGAGCCTTCTTGCAAAAACTACAAACCAATGTGGATTTTTGAAGAGGAACACATCTATAACAAAACTTGGAAATTGATGATCCCTCCCACTCGGTCTCATTTCTTGTTCCCTCATGTGTATATTTTGTGTAATCTGCAATTTCACAACACAAAGGTTTAATGCAACAAGAATTTCTTAACACAAGGTTGTCATTGTTCATGATATTTGTTGTGATTGTAATAGTTTTGATGTGCCCATCATCTTTCTTATCCATACCATGCATCTTGGAAGTAGATGGTGACTTGATTTGAAATTCAACTGGGAATTCAAACATGATTATTCCATTAAAGGTAAATGGAAGTCCATCGACATTTTGAATGATCGTGGTGTTATAATTTATGGTATGCAATTCATTTTTGCATCAATAAGGTTTTCCAAACACTTATGTCATTGATCACCTTCTTGTGTGTGTGTTTTCATAATTATTTTGAAGTGTATTGTGATGATCAATTAATACATACCAATTTTTCTATCACACAAACTTGAAGAACTCCTCAAATGGTTGTGTTTTAGTTTCTCATTTGCTCATTATTTACTTGAAAACCAACAATTTACACACCTTAAAAACATTTCATCTCATTGTAAAACATATAAACAATATTTAACAAATGTTTAAAACAATTTAAGCAAACTATGTTAGGTATAACCAAAAATTAGTGAACATGGCAAGTTGGGGTTTAATGTTATACCTAATGTGGAAACTTTGATTAAAAATATGTAAGAATTAAACTATTATATTTAACGTAACCTTAATAATTAAAAAATATTATTTCGCACATTGGTTGAATAATATATATAGCATCTTTGTTGTGGGAAACATTTACAAAAAATGTTGTAGATAAATTTTTAATTATTCAATCGAATAAGGCATTTTAGGGTGAGGCCTTTTATGTATATTGTTATCATACTTATGATGGACAATAAACACTTTTTTGTCAAATATTTATTTATTTGAAAAACAAGGTTCAACAACTTCAAAATTAATTTTCAAAAATTTCAGCAATTGAGGAATAAGCATGCAAAGTACACCTACATTGTGTATTTGTAGGAATAATTCGATGGTTGAAACTTGAGTTCAATTCTCAACAATTTCAGCAAATGTTAATGAAATTTTCTCTTTTCTTGAACTAGACCTTTTGTGAATTATTTTGTGCCAAACATGAATGATATGTATGGTATACCTAACATTGTTTACCATTCATATTTCAACATTTGTGCCATTTGGGTATACATTGCCCTAATGGACTAGGCATCCAACAAGCATAGTTATACTTGATACAAAAACTTGGTGTAGTGGCACACTAGAGTCATGTGGTTATGTGATTAGCATGATGAAACCTAAAAGATTCAAACTTTTTAAAAGTTTGTAAGAAAATAATAATTTGCAAGGCATCTTAAAACAATATGATTCTAGTAATACTATGTGTATCGCAAGCATAAAGCCATGTCAAAGTGCTCTTCAAAACGAACATTATCCTTTGAATGGTGAAGCTCCTTTGCAATCACAAAATGATATATTCAAAAAAAGAACAAGTTTATAGTAAACATATTTTGTTTAATTTGAAGTTGTATGGATCTCAAAATTGTAGGTTTTAAAATACAAATTGTCTTGTTTATCACTTAATTTGTTTCCATCTCACATGCCTTTATATATCATTTAATGCACCAAATTAGCTTCTATCAAACTATTTAGATTTAGATTTTTTTTTATTTTTTTAAAACTTGAAAGTTATGCATCCTTAACAAATTGGAGTGAAGGAGACTTGGGAAACTAATGTGGGATAATAAAAACCAAAGTCTAAAATAGGGATGCATAGCCAAATGTAGGAAAGTGAACCTTATAAGAGGTTAGCTAGAAAGTTGGATGGGAGACCTATAGAGAAGGACAATGAATGGATGACTACTTGAAAGTCATCCAATGTCCTTTTGTCAAGTATAAGTATGAGAGGTGGTGTTGGTTCACACTGGTTGGGCTCATCATGGCCTTGTGGCTAAGGTAACATTTTAATCACCTAGTGTGAACCCTCGGGTAGTGCAGTGGTGGTTTCAACACATATCTGCTGAATAATTAATTAAATTTCAAGATTCCATTTTGAAAATAGAATATTTCAAAATCAATTTTTTAAATCAATTTTTCTCACAAAAAATTCTTTATGGAAAGAAAGGGTTTTTGAAATTTTTGGCATTTCTAAAAATATATAATTTGTGCCAAATCCTCCAAGGTACTAGTTAGCAAAACATGATTGCTATTCATGAAATTTGGTCATTGGTCTTGCAAATAGAGCAAACATGTGAAATAAACCAAGGTTTGCATTTATTTTTATTTATTTTCAAATCTAAATAGATTTCAGGTTATTTTGTTTTATAATTTACATTGATAATTCATTAGAACCCCATGGTCAAGGAAATTTTTTTTGAATTTATGGAATGTATTCTAATAATAATTTTAATTTAAGCTTCATTTTGAGGATGTGAAAAAAAATAAAAATAATGATAATGGAGATGGAGGTTTATCGATTTAATAATATCCCCTCCTTCAAATTTTTCTCATATGTTCCCATATGATTTCAAATAGTTCATCATTATTTATATGTCAATTTTAATTTTGATTTTACTATTTAACATGGACATGAAAATGCAAATTAACATGTGTTGAAGGAGTTATTTGGAAAGAAGATAGTCTATGAAAAGGCACATGTTATTGTGTCTTATCCTTCTTTTTTTTTAAAGCTATTGAAATACTAATAATTTTAAATATTTTAAATAAAAAAATTACAACACTACATATAAAAATGGATTGCTTAAACCGTAGACGATGGATAAAATCAGAAAATACTTCTTAATAAAATTTTAAAATTTCTATGAAACAAAAAATTGCACAATAAGGAAATAGAATGAGATATGTAACAAATTGATAACAAATTTTGTAATAATGAAGAATCAAGTCATTTGCCACAAACTATCTTCTTCCACAACTTTAACTTCTAGCCTTTTAACCTAGTTCTAAACTTCAAAACACATTTTTCAAGCACATTGAAAAGGGATTAAGGTTTAGGGTTTAATGTGCTTGAAAATCACCTATTTCTTTTCTCACCAGAAGGTCCAAGCTACTTTTAACATTAAGGTGTTGTTCACCCAATGTGAATGTGCATTCTTATTTTGATTTGATTATATGGGTGCTCCTTATATAAGCTTTACAATGGCATTGACATCTTACCAGAATACTTAAAGAGACAAAGCCCGAGTTGGAAGTTCCAAGGCCTCTTGAGTTCGGGTTTAGGGTTTAGACTTTAGACACCTTGGAGAAATTTCTTTTCTACTATCTTTCGTCCTTTAGGTGTCAACGGTTGAGATCGACTTAAATCAACCATTGAGATACGTTGGATCTTCCGTATAGTCCCCTAAATAACAAAGAGGATTTTCTCCAAGGTTTTTGAAGACAATTGAACTCACAAATCTGATCCCAAGCTTTAAGGTTTTATGGATGGATCATCCAAATTGTAGCTTTTTATTTTCTAACGTATGACATTTTACATTAAAAAAGGATCTTAAGGCAAAAGAAGAATTATGGAAACTCAAATATTTCACCTTGCAAAAATCTAACCTTCAAAAAATCCTCTAAAAGAAACCAAAATCCTTCAAGATATTATTATAACTCTATAACTATTTATCTCAAGTTTCAACACAAGCCAAAATATATATCATCTTTCAAAAATCCTCATATAAAAAAAATAGACCTATTATTATTATTACCTAGGGGCCTATAAAAATCCCTTAAGCTACTATTATACTCTATGATGAATCTAAACACAATATCCTTGCCTTGGTAGGCAAGGCCAATAAAACAAAGCACCCAACCAAGAAAGGGGGAGAAAAAAGGTGCAAGATGGAAGGAGCCAACTAGGGTTTAAACAAAAGGGACAACTAGGGTTTATAAAACCCTACTACCTTGTGCATCATATTCCCAACTCCAAATACTTGAAAGGATCTGACCTATATTTTTCTAAGGAAAGGATTTGATAACCAATAATAATAATAATAATAGTAATAATTTATTGTCTGCTTGGTTGATGGTATTGACCCCCCCAAAAATACAATTCCAAAACTTTCAATCTGACTAATGGACTTATTAAATAAATAATAATAATTAATGAATAATTAAATAAATAAGGATATGAAATTTTAATATATTGCCCAAGGTGTGTGTGTGTGTATATGCAATGCAAGGGGTGTGTGCCTTGTAGGTGTGGGTGGGGAGATGGTGGTTGAGAACACAAATGATGGAGTTGATGGCACCCCAAAGGCGTGGTGGTGGTTCCCTTTGTTGCACCACCACCATATTCCCAACATGAAAATCTTGAGTTCTATGTGTTTTTAGTGTATTTTCTTCTGGCAAGTTTTATGATTTTTTCGACCCCAAAAATGTGTAAAAACGTTGGAAATTTTGTGCTTTTTCCGGTGTAAAAAGTCATCTCTTTTTTTTTTTCCCCCCTTTTTCTGGAAAATTTCACTTGATTTTTTTCTATCAACTTTAAAATTATTTATTCAACGCT
>Ga0116227_10011567_pt1 | contig 14770 bp, 13 predicted proteins | sample S1TSphgellanicum_FD_89693 | JGI IMG/M metagenome (GOLD analysis project Ga0116227, IMG submission 89693) | Host-associated microbial communities from peat moss isolated from Minnesota, USA - S1T2_Fb - Sphagnum magellanicum MG | ecosystem: Host-associated > Plants > Peat moss > Unclassified... | reverse complement strand
TTTTTTTTTTTTTTTTTTTTTTTTTTTTTTTTTTTTTTTGAGTTTTTTTTTTTTTTGTTTTTTTGTGGATTTTTTTTGTTGGTTTTTTTTTTTTTTTTTTTTTTTTTTTTGGTGGGGGGGTTGTCATTGCCAGGGATTTCATACTTCTCAGTTCAACGAATCTTTTGCCGAAGTGTTTTCAGATGCTGGTGAAGTTTTTGTTGTTTTTTCATTTGGCTCCAATCTATTGTTGTTTAGTGACTGGAACTGAAGCTATTCTCCTCCGCCATTCCGCCATTCCGATGTCTCGTTTATATCTTATGAAACATTATTTGTTGAGAATCTGGTTGAGGTTTTGTTGTCACGGTTTTTTTTTGGTCACAGCCAGGGATCTCATACTTGTCAGTTCAATGAATCTTTTGCCAAAGTGTCTTCAGATGCCAGTGAAGTTTTGTTGTTGTTGTTCTTTTATTTGGCTCCAATCTATTATTGTTGTTGTTGTTGTTGTGTGGCTTGAACTCTGAAGCTGTTCTCCTCTGCCTTTTTGCAATTCCAATGTCTCGTATAGATGTAGTGAAATACTATATGTTGAGAATCCAATCAAGGTTTTGTTGTCAGGTTTTTTGTCACAGCCAGGGATCTCATACTTCTCAGTGTAATGAATCATTTGTTGAAGTGTTTTTCAGATGGTACAGCCATTCGAATTTCAGATGTTTCTTCATTTGGCTTTAATCCTATTATTGTTGTGTGCCTCAGACTCTGAAGCTGCATTCCTCTGCCTTTTTGTAATTTGGACATTTTGCATGTATCTTTAATCAAATACAAGATGTTGAGAATCTGTTCGAGGTTTTGTTGTCAGGATTTATTTTTTGGGTGGGCCACTGGGCAGTCATGGATCTCATACCTTTCAGTTCAATGAATCTCCTGTCAAAATGTTTTCAGATGGTGCAGTCATTCAGATGTTTCTTCATTTGGCTTCAATCCTATTATTGTGGCATGTCTCAAACTCTGAAGCTGTTCTGTTTGAGATCTCAAGAAGACTTGCAATCTCACAGAATCTTGATCAGTTTTGCAGGGCTCTGTATCAATTGCATTTAGTGAAGGCCGAAGTCGCTCGCCACTTCATTCCACCTGAACTCAAATTGGTACAAGCATTCGGGTGCATTTCTTGTTTCTTTAACCCTTCTTTTGTGGCAATCTCCATTCTCAGTTTTGTAGATCCATGCACAATATTGTACCTGTTTTTGTAAAACCCACATCAACCTCTGCTTGAACAAATTATTCATGGATGCCAACAGCTTACACACAGACATTTGGTTAAAGCTCATGTACAACTGTGTTCTATTGTCCAGCTTTGTGTGAGTAGTCCAGTCCAGGGATTGTGACTGACAAGGATTGGGGTGCAGATACACATTAGGAGGCCTCTATTTGGCTCATTATGATTCAAGTCCAGCAGGCATCTTTGATGAGGTATGGGATTACCTGTCCATAAAATCCAATCTTCTATGCATACTGGACAACTCATGACAGCTGAGCTCAACCTTTGTCCTTCTTGCCATGTCCTGAACTGGCATTACAGCTGTGAGCAACATTCAAAATAGAGAATGTGTGGTCAATTGCTTCAAATGCTTTACATCACATTTCGATAAGATGTGTATGTTGCACACTCTGTTTGATTGTCCATGCATGCATAGATGGTGGTGCTTGCAGGTATTGTCTGGAACCCACCTACTTCATGCGCGTAAGTGCTCTTTCTAATACTGAGTTTCTTTGTTTTCTATTGAAAAGGAGTCAGGGTGTACTCTCTTATATTCATTGCTCCTGAGTCATCATCTTATCGATGAAGGAAACTGGCCTCTTGAGATTGGCTGTTAAGATGCATAGGCAACCCCTTTCTTTGACATGGGTATTTGATTGGCCACAACTACTAAAGACAATCTCTACCCTGTCAAGTATCTGAGCATGAAGTTAATTGAGATATCAGGTTACCCATTTTGGCCATGTTAAACCCTGAAGACTAGCATTAGCCCTTATGTCTGATGACTGACATGGTTGACAAACTTGATATCCCAAAATGTCAGGTGGGCATCAAGAGTGTTGGTTAATAGCAAGGAGGCGTGTGATCATGGCATTAAGGTGTGGCAGACCCATGACCCATCCTGGATTATGGCTTAAATGTCTTACCCTTCTTTCAGTCACAGGATTCCTTTCTCTAGGGCTGTGTATCTCAATGAACCCTTTTTTGGTTTACTTCACCTTGTCCATGTGGAGAGAAGATATCACTTCCAGGTTTCCCTGCATGTCATCGCCATATCAATGAACTTCTTTAAATAATCAGGCATGTTGAGAACTCAGGATAAATGCAAGACATAAGAGAATGTATATCATTCAGCAAAATGATGTGTACTGTGGTCTGCACAGGAAGTTGGGCTTCCAAGCCGAACAGCTGATTTCAGACTGGTGAGTCCACCTTCTGATACAGTCATTCAATTCAAGTTTACATATATGATAACTGCAACAAGATGTCAGGGCAGAAAGTCAAAATGCTTTCTTGAGTTTGCTGTATTGCAGCTGGGAGGTAGGCCTTTTTTTAAAACTGCAATCAATATGGTAGTTTGTTCAAGGAGATCAAGGTGTTCAATCAGTGATCAGTGGGACACATAGTTCTGTGTGTGAGTTCACATCTGATCCACTTGTAATCTAAATACTCTCAAGAGAGTTCTGTGTTACACTGCTTCTGTCAGTAACTAGGAATGGAATTTTTTCTTTTTTCATTTGTATTCTGAGCTCCAATTTTTTCATGGAAGGTGGACACTTCTATGAGCTGTTTGAACAAAGGCTGTGTTGTTCACTGCAGCAAGCTCACATCAATGAGGATAAACAAAGGCAACCATGGTGGAAAATTCGCACCCAAAGGGCCTCAGAAAATGAAGCATCAAAGCCACTGAATCATAAGACTAGTTTTGATATTGTTCAAACAAATGGTGACATCCGGAGGCCACTTTGCCATGTTGAGCTCCTTAATGACAGTAAGCCAGAAGTCTGTCTGCTGTTTTTATCTTAGAAAGATAGCATGTATCTTTTTGTGTACAGATTTCATGGTTTGCTCAGACACTTCAAACTTCCATTTTCCTCCTGTATGTCTATGCATGCTGCAATCAAATGCTCAATCAATAGGGATTTGGTGGAAGCACGAATTAGTTTGGAGACGTCAGTGATCACACTTGATTTGGCCTTTTACTATGAGTGGTCATAGAGCAATTTTAGGTGTGGGCCACACATTGAGTACAGGGAATTGACACCACATCAATAGTGACAGATATGAAACCTAAATCCAACCTGAAAAGGTTTCTGACTACTTGGTGTGAAATGATAAACAGCGGTGATGGGTACAAAAGGCCCTGGATGGTCAGGGCCATCAATCCACATGTCCCTTCCCAGCTTCAGGTTTGTCTTCATCTGAACTTGGTATAAGGTATTCCTTCCAAAAAAGAGCATTAAGACAAAAGATTCTGAGTTTAAACTAGGTCTGTGGTCTCTCAGAAGGATGTTTTGGGTGTTGTTCCTGCACATGCAGTAATTTATTCCAATTCTGAACTTATGTTACATGTTTTGCACGAGAATTATTCCACGAACTTTCTCACCAACTTTCAGTAGATCTGATTTGGATGAGTATTGTGAACAGTGGGAAGACTAAGCAGCAGCCAGAGCTATTGAAATACGCCTGCAGCTTAAATTGCAGGTATGGTTTCTTGTCTGTACTCATCTTCAAATCCGGGGATCTCTGTAATTAGTGGTAATCAGATCATGCATGTGTAAATCCACTGTGATTTCCCCTATAATACTATGCATAGACATGGTTCACAGAGACTCTTTGAATTCATCTCTAATTTAATTGCATGGCAAGGTGTCTCATGGGTGGAATTTGAAATTTTGAGTTGTAGCAGAAGCCTGTTGTGGCTAGGATGGCAGTTTGTTTTTGGATTCTAAGCAGGACTTCTAGGCCTCCTAGTCCCTAGAGATGTTATAAGTGTATGGTTTGTATTGCATTGTATATTGTTGTTATACTCTTGTTTGCCTGCTTAGGACATCCAGGTAATGAAAGATGTTGGGTTCCTGTTATTCCAGGGTCAGAGCAGTGGTGCCAGCCCAGGTCTTTTCACTTCAATCCAGTCAGGAAGGCATTAGTGAAAACACCAAAGACGAATATGGGGATACTGAAGTACTTTCAATTCTTATGGGAAAGCCCTTGGTGGCTCTTGGTTTCGAAAGAATGGTAATGCATGTTGATGCTCCCACAGTGGTTACCTTAAAAGATACTCAACATGAGCACAAAGTTGCTACTGGCAAATTGGCCAGTTGGCCACACCATCCCACCTCTTCCATCTGAAATCCCTTAGGGTAAGCTTGGAAAAGCACCCCTACCAATCATGGACCCTATGTCTGATCACTGCCCTCAAGCAATTGCTGTCTCTTACTGTGAGTGGGTTCTCAACTACCTGTGACATGAACTTGGTAGAAGTGTGAGAATCACCACATGCCCGCAGATGCAAACGGGAGTAGCAGGAGGTATGCTGAGAAGCCCAAATGCAATAGCCAGATTCCCGCTATGGTAACACAAATGAAATGGCTTTTTCTTCCTCCTTCACATCATGGAGAGACAATCTTTTGTGGTAGGTAATCTAAGTCTTGCATCTGTGTGGACAGGTTTTAGTTGTTTTGCAATGGGTTTTTTATCAACTACTACAAATGTATGCACCTCGTTATTCACTTCAAACCAGGTGCAACTGAGTTGTCTCTTCACAACTCTTTCCTTTTGATACTGCTCAATTTTAAGACTGCCTGATGCAATTGCAGCCATTATCTACCCTTCCACCCATGAAAGGTTTTGTTTGATCCACTGTTAGTGGTCAAGTTTCTGTCTCTTGCTGTTGACAGCAACTGAAGCAACTGGTGCAACAATGCTTGAATAAAATCAAGGACCTTATGCTCATGTAACAAGCCACAGTGATGAGGAAGTGAGTTTGAATTTTTATCTTGCATAAAAACTTTGAGTTCTCTGTATGGAAGAAAGCACTTGATTTTCAAGAAAGCTCCAGCAACAAATGCATCATTGGCCTCTTCATACATTGCTACACACAATGTTGCACACGTGTTGTGAATCTATTCTGTTGCAAACTTCTTGTAGGCATAAAGTTTGAATGACTCATTTCAGCTTCACAATAATCAAGCTCTAAGAAACCCATATAGGTGTTGCATCCACCATGTGTACAACACAACATCTGATTTCACTAAATGGGCAGTTTTTGTTAGTCATAATAGACATATGTAGTATTATGCATATTGATAGATGGACATGTTGTGGAGATTTCACCATCTTTTAGTCTTGTGACAATTGAGCTGAGAATCAAGTGCACCACATTTGTAATGCAATACTCTTTTTAACTCCTTGGAAGTGATTTTGACCTAGATTCACTGAATATGTTGATAAACAAGAAATTGAGCATTTGGAATCAAACAGATATGCACAATAACAACACATTAGGCTATCAATCGCTTGAGCATTACCAAATTTTATTCAAATGAGTTGTTTGCTGTAATTTCAAAACAATGAATTGCTATCTTCAATACAACATTCCATCATCGACAAAAATAGAATGGCACTTTTGCCATATGATGTTGGATCAATACCCTACTACCTTGTCAGCTTCAACACTATATATATAATATTATTTTCAGAAATGTTCAATTTTTCGGTTTTCTTTTTCAAATATATATATATATATGGAAAATATTGAACCTTCAAGAATATTCTATTTGAGGATTTCAAAATTAATTAATTAATTGACAAACATGTGTCCAAGCTGCTGCCAAGGGACTTCCACTTGAGAATTTTGTTTATGTGAACAAAAACCAACCCTTGTTGTGGTCCCGGGGTGTATCCTCATCCTAAATGAAATGCAAATCACCTTTGTCAATGACTTTAATGCCTTCCTTTCATGGATCGATAAGATCATGTATGAGTTGAATCTGTTCGTATATAACGTTCCCATTATCAACATAGACAACAAATACAGTCAATCTGCCATTTCAATTTATGCTTTAAGATAAATGTTAGATTCAAATGCAATCTTTGAAAAACTACAGAGAGCAAAATGTGTGCAAGGCATTGGTACCATGCTCAAGACGATCAGACATAACCCATGTAGATTGTTTTATAATCTGGAAACAGTTTGTGGATTGGGAAGTTTTTCTCCGAGTCCTTTGGAACTGCCATAGAGATTGGCTTATCAAGATCATCATTCAACAAGGCAATCTTGACATCAAATTGATGTGTATTTAAATCATATTGGGGCACAAAGACTAATAAAACATCCACCCAAAATACCTTTGAAAGCTGGAAAATCATCAATTTATGTATCATGATGTGGGGTTTGTGTGATACGTGTGGACTTTGGTGTAGAAACCTCCACACCTTTTCCAGGCATAAATGAATTTAGGTTGTTGTAAAGGTGAAGCAAAAATAGGTCAAACAATAGAACAATGGGTCCTTATATGTGATTCATTTCAACAGGCAACCAATTATTTTCCAAATTTCACATTATATTTCAGTTGTGTAGTATCCACATAGCCTTATTATAAGCTAAAAAATGGGTTCTGTGATCAAGATGCAACAGAAAGTTTGCAAATGGACCACATAAATGCATTCATTAAACACTTCTTACATATACCAATTTGACCCGGGACCTAAGATCCATCCAATTTAAAGTACAATCAATAATGTAAGAGGACGAGGACCATGCCATAATGCATATTTGATGAGCCCCTGACTAAGCCACATTATAAAAGCCACTAACACATCACATTTGTGTCATGCTAGTAATTTGTTTGCATAGTCAATGGCAACTTAATGCCATTAATACCAAAAGAACCATCTAATGAAACTAAGTGTGATGTGAATCTGAATGTGCACACCATGATGATATTGACATGGTTTACTCAGTCTATTTCAGATTGGAAGGTGCAATGAGTTCAACTCGTTAGAAGAAAACCTTCAATGTTCTCTTGAGATTTCAGTCCTTAGAAGGTTAGGTGTTAAAAGCAAAAAGAGGATTATATGCAAACCAGATACACAGAAAGCACTTCCGCATATCAAAATCTCTACAGTTTACCTTTGAGGATGCTGCTATTCTATAGAGGATTTAGTTTCCTTATTATATATTTTCATTAAGCAATATGTGTACAATTCTTCATCATCCATTAATCATCAGTGTGGTAGTTCAATGTTCTTCCATTATGCTTGTCGTTGTGTCTATAAAAACTGCCAGGAAATGAACTAAAAAAGCACCAAGAAATAGAACTTCCGTGCAACTGCAACTAGTTAGCAGTATCTCTCAAAAGAATTGAGAAATCTTCATTCTCATGATGAAGAGAAGGCAAAGTGAGGTCAACACTACTTCAACCAGCCACAGAGAATTCCAAAGAAGAAAAGACAACAGAGAATGAAGGACCAAGAAACAAAAAAATTATGAAACATGAAAGCAGTATGAACAGTGCAGTCTCACACCTACTCAGGGACCATCAACAGTGGCATGTACAATAGTGACTTCTCTATCACAACTTTCCCACTGACTTCATCTGCTCCCTACAGTGGGTAAAGGCCAGTGAAAACACTAACCTATATACCGAGTTTCTGCTGCAATTCCAGAAGCTTACAAGAAGCTAACCACTTCACAAGACTTCATACAGAATTGTTTTGAATACTCCAAATGCTGAAATTCCAAAAAGGAATTTTTCTATATTGAGCAACCCTTTAGACCTCTTTAACAGCATCATTAGAGGGTAGCTTTTACTTTTCAGAAGTACAATAAGACTGACCATCTGAGAGACAAAGAACTTGTTACAACTACAAAGCCTCAAAATACCTGTAAAATTGACTATTAATAACTCCCAACTTAGCAGTAATCAAGATATTGGAATGAACATAAGGCATGCAAATCAATTCAATACCTGCATACTCTGGTTCAGAACATTTGTCAAAGATATCACAGGATATACCTTGAGGACTTTGTTTCACAGCTAGATCCAAGAAGTTACAAGAGAAGCCATCTGAGACTAGTTAGCAACTGAGGAAGCCATCTGAGGAGGGGAGGGAAAAATAAAATAAAATAAAATAATACCACCTCCCAGTTTCAAGAAGATCTGCAAGCATTCCTTTGTCTTAAGTTGCTGAACATTTAGCCAATCAAAACATACAACATCCAAGAAACATATTACTGGGCTTGTCATATTACCAAGACTTGTAGATAGCATGACACAACTGAAAAATAAAATTGATTCAAGTTGTTGGGTAGTAAGGATGTACTGGTTAAAGCAGACAATGATCACAGGGTGCAGAGATCATGATGCATTTGAATCTCCGTCTGGACTTGTCTGCAATCACCAACCAACAAAAAAAACCTCTTACTGTGATAAAAGAAGTCTCAGGCAGTTTCAGAGATGCCTTCACATTCATATATACTAGAAGCACTCAAGTGGGACGCCTGTGCTCCAATACTAGATTTCAATGACAACCTCACTGCATCTATCCTCTAGCCCTGAAGGAAATCTAGTGGTAAGATGCACTATGTATAGTACACACCTCTTCTCAATGTGATCCTGTTTGAAGAAGCACATATCCTAATCCCTCTCAATAATACCTCTTGCCTGCAAATAAACTCTCATGACTAAAATATCACGTGTATGGATGCCCACTCATGTCAATAACCAACAAAAGGAGCAATCTGCTGGAGACAAAACCTAAAATTGGAGTTTTTCAACTTGTTGAGATCACCTACAAATCAACAGCTAATCATATCCACAAAATCACCTGCTTTCTCAGAACTGATGGCTTAACAGTCATCGCCTGACCATTCCAACTTAGACATGAGTTGGAAAAATAAGCCAAATTGTAGGGATTTGAACAGTCCACTAAGTTGACAGGACACCGGTGGTACTGGTGTGTGTAAAACAGCATACTCTTGCCCAAAACCAAAGCTTGACAAACTTCCAGAACTAGAGAGAGCTTGTTCCAGGAAAGGTCTGACTTGAACCTAAAACTTTTTCTAGGAAAAAGAGACTAAATTTCACTGTGTGGATGCTGGGCTTTTTCCAAAGGTTCCGCATCTTCGTGATTGAGCTGTGGAGGTGATGCACCTGCATCTGGACCACCCAATTTTGCTGTCTTTTGCATATTCTCAAGCATAGTCTGCAATGCACAACAGTGTAACAGATGCACATTACATGCAAGGGGTGTTGCCAAAAGAGTCAAAAGACAGAACCACAGACTTTCACACAACTTTTTTTTCTCTTAACATAGTCTCTATGAGCTTGACACATACATACCTCCTTAAAGCTGTCCCTTAAGAGTGCTTGCATATTGCCATTGGGAATTGTGATGAGTGCACACTCTTGATCACCCTCACTTTCCACCATCTCTTTCCCTTGTCCAAAAGCCCGTTCACTTTCACAGCCATTCGGAAATACAGCAGAAGTCTCTCTTACCGTGACCTGAAGACCCTCTGGCAACAAACAGTTGCACATGTAGCCGATTCGTGCAAGACGGTTGACCCACCCAGGGATTGATCTTGCTATCAACCGCCGAGAGATGTCATCAGAAAAATGATTGCAATTCTTGGCAATCAAATGGTATGTGTTGCCATGATACTCATCTGCACACTGCTCAATGAAACTTCGAAACTCCAAGGCACTAAGATTTGTCGTTCCAAGCAGAACAGACCTTCGGAAAGTAAACCCTGGACAGTGTTTAGGCTCAACTTCAAATACCCCGCTCGTGGCATAATCATGAGCACCAAATGCATATTCTGCTCCGTGAGCTTCAATACCAGAATGATATATTCCAAGACCCAACCAATACACATAGCCATTCATGGGTGTAAGGTCATAGACATTGAGATGCACAGGCACTCCAGACGATGCAGCCACAGCAGAAGCATTTGAACTAGGAGCACACCTATCTCCCCTCATCATCTTAAACATTGTCATCTGGCTTCAAAGTAAAGAAAAAGGATGGATAGCTATCATGTTCAGTTCCAGTTTCTGATACTCTGCTGTCTGTCTGTCCGTCTGCCCACCCACCCACAGTTTTACATGAAAATCACCCACTAGTACTATACTGCAGCACCACCTGCCATGAACCCTTCAAAATATCAAAATCAAAACCCCAAGCAAGAAAAACTCCATTCTCCCCCTATCCACAGCACATTCTAGGGTTTAACAATTTCCTGCTGCTAGCTAACATAGGATTTGAAGTTGGCAGTAATTTACCTTCACATTGCTCGAAAGTCAACTTCCTGGCTACCTCCTCTCCAGTTTACACACACCCATGATCCTAACAACCCTTCATAGATACATAGAAACTGCCATAAACTAACTCTGATCCCAGGAAAAAAACCCCAACTCACAATCCTTCATCACCGCCCATCACCACGTATCAAACCCAGCTGCTGCTGCTGGCTCCGTCTGCTTCATCTCTTTCATCAACTCAGCTGAGATGTCTTGTAAGACCTGATATGGTAAAAATCCATCACACTCTTCCATCATCAGCAAGACTTGAAAAAAAAACACCCCAACAAAAAAGAGTAGCCCAACTCTGAATGGTGCAGCGAAAAGTTTTTTCTGTTCTTCTTCCTCCTCCTGGCTCCTTATAACTTCTGCTGCTCCTCGATGGCAGGCAAACAGAGTCCCAAAATTCATTTCATACCACCAGCCTCAAAACACCCTCAGCAGCAACAACAACAGCAACAGCATGATGTCCACCCCCAAGACAGAGCCTGACAAAAAGAAAGAAAGAAAGAAAGAAGAATGGAGTTTCTGTTTCTCGTCAAAGAACAAGTTGTGAAGAAAATGAGCACATATCCATGATCATCATCATCATGAAGCTCGCTAGTAGTCCTGTGAAAGCAAAATGATGAGTTGGGATATCCGTGTCACACAGTCAGACACACCGCGTGTTGCGACAGCAGCATCAGTGGCTTCAACAGTGAGAGAAAGAGACAGAAGTCTGTGCGGCAGCAGCGGCAGACAAGACGAAGAGAGAGAGAGAGAGAGAGAAGAGAGGCGCACAGGTGTGGAGTCCGGGCAGCTGAGTGGGGGCCTTGCTGGGACTGCCCATATTGAGACCCCGTTTTGTCATCTCGTTTCTCACGTGTTTCTCGAAAAGATTCTCACAGGTGTCAGTGAATCCGGGCAGGTAAGTAGGGCCCCTATTGAGACCTCGTTTCTGTCATCTCGTTTCTCAAGTGTTTTCTAGAAAGAGATTCTCACCAAGTGTGAGTGAATCCGGGCAGGTGGTCGGGTCCTTGCTGGGATGCCCCTGTTGAGATCTCGTTATTGTCATCTCGTTTCTCAAGTGCTGATCTTGAAGAGATTGTCACAGGAGTTATTGAATCCGGGTAGGTGGGTGGGGCCCCTATTGAGACCTCGGATGATCCTATTGAGGCCTCATTTTGTCATCTCGTTACTGGAGTAGTTAAGGGCAAGTGAATTTTTTTGTCGCCAGAATTTATCCATATAAGTGTCAGTATTATTCTTTTGGCGAAATTTCGCCAAATTTCGACCTGAAAAATATGATTTCAACCTATACAAAGAATTTTTCATAGAAAAAATGGCCCAAATTCACCAGATTTTGAAGGGGAAAAATTCCAAATCGCCAGAGTTTTAAACCCCCAATATGTACTGGCAACAACATGCAAGAATCTTTGGTCTAAGTATGGCAATTTCAACTTCTTTTTATCAAAATATGGCAACTTAGGGCCATTCCCCACCCCCCCCCAATATCCTTTGTGCAAGTTGTAGTCTCTTTTTTTCTTGTCACCATTTGTTGAAATTTTGCCACAAAAAATAACAATGAAATTCGTTGGTATCTATTGTTATGGTCCAAGGAATTAAATTGTTTGGGGGTGAGGATGATTATATATTTTATTTTATTTTTAAAGGAGCCACTATCAATATCCAATTACAAATTTTTTTGGGAAACATTGGGCAATAGAAGTATAGAGCTTCTCTTTGAACCATAGTTCAAAGGTTATGTTCGACTTTTGGGCCAAGTGTGATGCTATTGGGAACATCTTGGGGAACACATTGAGAACTTGAGAAAGATGTGAAAATAATTTGCAGTGTGCATTGGGAACTTGAAGAACATGTTGGAACCATCATTGGAAACTGTTGAAAACATGATGGGAACATAAAAATCCCAAAAAATCAATCCCTTCCCACCAAAGGAAAATAGATGGGCCTTCCTAGAAGCACATCAAGTTGTCTCATTGCCTACAATGGAATTCTATTCCTAAAACTATTTCTTACCATTTTTTTGCCTTGGGGTAACACCCCTTCCTAAGAGCATGGTTACCTACTGAAATTTTTTTGGTGTCAGATAATTTAGGGCAAGATGGTTTTGGTCATTTTTGTGTGACCCGAAGTGATATATAGGGTTGTTCAAAGAACTATTGGAATTCTCTTTTGTTTTTTCATGTCATTTTGTCAAATAGTTTAGTGCTAAGTGGTCGACCAAGGGTGGCCAAAAATGGTATAAATGGATACACATATTGGGTTTCCAAAGCTCTAGTTTGTATAGTGCATTTGGAGGGTATCTTATATCCATGGATATCCCTCTTAGAATAGAGGAGATATAATATGCTTTACTCATAAAGAGTGGGAAGGAAATTTGTCTACTTATTATTATTATTATAAGTGTAATATCCCTTGCCCAGGGTGAAGTGACAAGCACGTTGGGAAATCATATATATTAATTCACTTGGTCTGTCTGTGATAGTGACTCCGGACGGACAGTGGCCACGGACAGTTTGAAAAGAAAAGTTTTTTTTTTAAATCAAAAACATCAACCAAACATTGTTGAAATAACACACCTGTGCATTATGCACAGGGTTCACACTAGTCACATCCTATTCCTGGTGGACGAAGGTGCTCTCATTCGAGCTCGTCCTTCAAGACCTTTTTCATTCCCAAAGGCCTTTTCCCATGATGAGGAATCATCATTGGGAATGTGTTGTTGGGAGCCAGTCCCTTAGGAGTGCAATGAACCAAAGAGGCTTCAATTAATGGGGTATATTCTTTTTTTTAACGTTGTATAGTCAATGGGGGTAGGGGGACGATGAGTGGTAGGAGGTCCAGATATGAAATCTTTATATAATCAAGAGGTCTTGTGATCGAACCTAGACGTCAACCTTACATGCTATAACAAGTAGCATGTTTGGCCATGATGAGAGAACCCTGGCAATGGGTATGGCAATGATAATGCAACACACCACCAACTAATAAATTCTATTGCATGGGAATATGGAACAAAGTAATCAATCTCATTCACCCTCCCCTCTTAGGCCTCATGATAATTATGCTTTATTATTTGATCAGTTTAACACAATGTTCAAGTTTCAGCTCATCAATCCAAAGCATAAATTATTAAAATTTGAAATAGTGATGAACAATTTTTAAAAATTGAAGATAATATATGAGTAAGACATTTTTATAAGAGGAGGTGTAAGATGGGATTTTTGAAATTTGGTGTTTTTTTAAATGTTGGACAGTTTTTAAATTAAGTATAGATAAATATTAAAAAATTAGAACTAGCGGTTGTGAAAAAATTCAAAGATTTGCTCAAAATTGATTTTTTCTTTTTTCAAAATTTCTATAACCTATATAGTCACAACTTAGATTCTTTACTTTAATCTTATCATTATTATATTTTAATAATCTAATATCATTGGATATCTATTTCTCCCATCCATCTCAAAACCCCATTTTTTTCCAAAGGAAAAAAAGACTTTCATTGGTTCTATGGAAAAAGTATAAAACAAAATTTTAGTGCCCAAATTTAACTTAGAATATTGCCATGGGTAGGAACAAATGGTACAACAAGTTCAAGTTCACTAAAAAAATTTGGGAAAAAAACCCTATAATTTTTAGTTGAAAATCCTTGAACTCCATCAAAACACATTTGAAAACCCCCCAAATTTTTAAACAATACCCCCAAAATTATTTCCCCGCATGTGAAACCTCCAAAATGACAAGAAAAAAATTAAAGATTCTAAAATTTCAAAATACGAATTCAAAATATATAAACAAAGAGCTTTCAAAATACACATGAAGAAAGACACATACCTCATTTCCTCACTTGTGAAAACTTTACACAAAAAATTTGAAGACCCAAAATGATAAGAAGAAAATTGAAAAGTTCGGAACTTCTAAATACCAAAACAAAATACCTTCCAAGTTTCCAAAAGAAAAGTAAATATCTCTCCCCTTGTGAAACTTCACACAAAAAAAAATTAAAACCCCAAAATAACAAGAAGAAAATTGAATATTCCGGAATTTCAAAATAAGAAAACAAAAAACTTTCAAAATTCACATGCCCCATTTCCTCACTTGTGAAACTTCACACAAAAAAATTAAACACCTCGAAAATGACAAGAAGAAAATTGAAGATTCCAGAATTTCAAAATACAAAAACAAAAAGCTTTCAAAGTTCACATGAAAAAAACACATATCCCATTTCCTCACTTGTGAAACTTCACACAAACAAAATTTGAAAACCCTCAAAATGACAAGAAGAAAAATTGAAAACTTTGAAACTCCAAAATGGTAAAACAAAAAACTCTCAAAATCCATAAAAGCAAAGCAAAACAACCCACACACCACCCCCCCCCCCAAAAAAACAAAAAAAAAAACAAAACACAAAAAACAAAAAAAAAAAAAAAAAAAAAAAAAAAAAAAA
>Ga0116227_10011566_pt1 | contig 14770 bp, 14 predicted proteins | sample S1TSphgellanicum_FD_89693 | JGI IMG/M metagenome (GOLD analysis project Ga0116227, IMG submission 89693) | Host-associated microbial communities from peat moss isolated from Minnesota, USA - S1T2_Fb - Sphagnum magellanicum MG | ecosystem: Host-associated > Plants > Peat moss > Unclassified... | reverse complement strand
TGGGAACAGTAACCTGTAGTTGCGCAGATGCTCGCGAAACGCTGAAATTCAGTCGCCGAGGTCTAGCCCGTCAGCGCGGGCGAGGCGCTGCTGCGCGTTGCTTGCTCGCCGAGGGCCCAGCGTACGTGTTCGCGCACCAGCGGCGAGGCATGCCCGGCGCGCGCTTGCAGCGCGGCGATGACCGCGCTCGAGTGGGGCGCATTCCCTAAGGCCACGGCCACGTTGCGCAGCCAGCGCTCGTACCCCAAGCGGCGAATCGCGCTGCCCCGAGTTTGTCGCTCGAAGTCGGCCTCACTCCACGCGAATAGATCGATGAGCCGCGCATGGTCGAGTCCATGGCGCACGCTGAAGTCGCGCTCGCGCGTCGCCTTGGCAAATTTGTTCCAGGGGCAGACGAGCTGGCAGTCGTCACAGCCGTAGATACGGTTGCCGATGGCGGGGCGAAGCTCGACCGGGATCGGCCCTTTCAGTTCAATGGTGAGGTAGGAGATGCAGCGCCGCGCGTCCAGCCGGTAGGGGGCGACGATGGCGCCCGTGGGGCAGGCCGGCATGCAGGCGCTGCAAGTGCCGCAGTGGGCGCTGCTCGCGGTGTCCACGGGCAGCTCGAGATCCAGGTAGATCTCGCCGAGAAAAAAATACGAGCCTGAATCGCGGTCGATCAAATTGGTGTGCTTGCCGATCCAGCCGAGTCCGGCATTGCGCGCCAGGGCTTTTTCGAGCACCGGCGCGCTGTCGGCAAAGGCTCGATAGCCGCGGGGGCCGACGGCAGCGACGATCCGATCGCACAGCCTTTGCAGCCGGGAGCGCACTAGCTTGTGGTAATCGCGGCCGAGCGCGTAGCGCGACACATAGCCTAAGCTGCCGTCGGCGAGGGTGGCCGCCGCATCGGCCGCCTTCGCCGGCCAGTAATCCATACGCACGCTGAGGCAACTAACCGTTCCCGGCACCAGTTCCGCGGGACGCGTGCGTTTGCTGCCGTGGCGCGCGAGGTATTCCATGTCGCCGTTGAAACCGGCCGCAAGCCAGTCCCGAAAATGCGCCTCGTCGGCGGCGAGCTCGATGTTGGCCACGCCTAAGCGCGCGAATCCCAAGTCGACCGCCCAGCGCCTGATATCGGCGAGCAGGGACGCGGTGTCAGGGACGGATGCGTCGGCGTCGTTATGGGTCATGAGGCCGCTATAATGCGGGATAACGCCGCCAGCGGGTGTGCGAATGGACTGCGATGGCCGAAGCGCACAGGGCATTCTCATTGAGCGACTCGAGCGCCACCGAGCTACTGGGAACGGCGCTAGCGCGAGCTTTTCTGCGGGCGCGACGCGGTGGCGCCGTACTCTACCTGCGCGGCGAGCTGGGCGCCGGCAAGACCACCTGTGTGCGCAGCTTGTTGCGGGCGCTGGGCGTTGCGGGGCCGATTCATAGCCCGACGTATACGTTGGTCGAGACCTACGAACTTCCGGCATTCGACTGCGTTCACGTCGATCTGTACCGGATACAGGGCGTCATCGAAGTGGACGAACTCGGCTTGCGGGATTACCTCGGCGACAGCCTGGTGCTGGTCGAGTGGCCGGAAAAGGGCAGCAACGCATTGCCGCCGGCCGATCTCGACTTGGTACTCCACTATGCTGACGAGGCGCGCCGGGCGGAGCTCACGGCGCGCACGGGTCGCGGCACCGAGTGGCTCGATGAGCTGGGGCATGACACTAACTTAACTTCCTATGTATCTAATTTAACTTGAATTAAGAAGCCTGTGCGCGTTAACTTAACGCGCCATGTCAAGCCCACGGAGTGACCTAGTCTGTTTGAGTATTTCGCGCGGCCCCGTGAAACACTCAAACACGCTCTTGCGTGCTGCCGCGCTTGCCGGCCTGGCGTTTGCGGCGACCGTGGCGCTGGCGCCGACTCCGCTGGAGGCGCATCCGGCGCATGAGCGTGCCGCTGAGCACCGGGTCGACATTCGCGCGGTGCGCTTGTGGGCGGGTCCGGATAGCACCCGGATCGTGCTCGATCTGTCCGGCGGCGCGCAACACAGCCTCATCGTCATGAAAAATCCCGACCGGGTGGTGCTCGATGTCGCCGGCGCGCGCTTGACCGCCGCGGCGAAGGCGCCCGTGGTGCCCGCCGGCGCGATCAAGCAGGTGCGGATGGCCGCTCGGCCGAACGGCGAACTGCGCATCGTCTTCGATCTGTCGCACTCGATTCATGCGAAGAGCTTTCTGGCCAAACCGAACGATCACTATGGGTATCGGCTCGTGGTCGATTTGGGCGCTACCGCGAACGGCGAGACTGCGAACCCTGAGACACCGGTCAAGGTGGAACATGCCCCGCCGGATGCGCGGAACCTCATCATTGCCATCGATGCGGGTCACGGCGGCGAGGATCCGGGAGCCATCGGCAAGAACGGCACGCGCGAGAAGGATGTGGTGTTGGCGATTGCCCGCTCGCTGGCGCAACAGATCGACGCCGAGCCGGGGATGAGGGCCGTGTTGACGCGTGACGGCGATTACTTCGTGCCGCTGCGCGACCGCATGCGCCGCGCCCGCGCTCGGCAGGCTGACCTGTTCGTGTCCATACACGCCGATTCGATTCGCGACCGCTCCATCGACGGCTCGTCCGTGTATATCCTGTCGCAGCGGGGTGCGACCGACGAGGCCTCGCGCTGGCTCGCGGAGCGCGAGAATGCCTCGGACTTGATCGGCGGCGTGTCGCTGGACGACAAGGGTGATGTGCTGGCGTCGGTGCTGCTGGATTTGTCGCAGTCGGCGTCGTTGACCGCCAGTCAGACCGCCGCCGAGTACGTGCTGCACCAGCTCAACCGCGTCGGTGAGATCCGCAAGCCGCAGGTACAAGAGGCGCGTTTCATGGTGCTGAAGTCGCCGGACATTCCCTCGATGCTGGTCGAGACCGCGTATATCTCGAACCCGGCGGAGGAACAGCGACTACGCAACCCTGCCCACCAGGCGAAGTTAGCCGGCGCCATTCGCCAGGGAGTGCGCGCGTACTTCTATTCGGACCCTCCGGCGGGGACCCGTATCGCGCAGATCGCGAGGTCCGCGGCGCCCGCCGCAGCGCCACCCGTACTGGCCACCGCCAACGAAGCCGGGGGTTAGGAGCGTGTCTGACTAATGGGCGCCGTCGCGAGGGCGACCGCATCAGGCGCATCTTTAGTCAGACACGCTCCTAGTCCTGCACCGCCACCGGGCGCGCTGTGCGAAACTGCGCGCATCGCGAGGTGCGCCATTGTCCATTCACGTTTTACCCGATGCTCTCATCAGTCAAATCGCCGCCGGTGAGGTGATCGAGCGGCCGGCCTCCGTGGTCAAGGAATTGGTGGAAAACTCATTGGATGCGGGTGCGTGCCGCATCGAGGTGGAACTGGAGCGAGGCGGATGCGGTTTGGTCCGGGTGCGCGACGACGGTGTCGGGATCACGCCGCAGGAGATCGGGATTGCGCTGGCGCGGCATGCGACCAGCAAGATTGCGTCGCTCGACGATCTCGAGAACATCGCGACCTTGGGCTTCCGGGGTGAGGCGCTGCCGAGCATCGCGTCGGTGGCGCGGCTGTCGCTGGTCTCGCGCTCGGGCGAGGGCTCGCATGCGTGGGCGGTGGAGGCGCGCGATGGCGAGGTGGCGCCGCCGACTCCGGCCTCGCATCCGCCGGGTACCAGCGTGGAGGTGCGTGATCTTTTCTTCAACGTGCCGGCGCGCCGCAAGTTCCTGCGCAGCGAGGCGACCGAATACCAGCACGTGGTGCGCATGCTGGAGCGACTGGCGCTGTCGCGTTTCGAGGTGGGTTTTGCGCTGACCCATAATGGCAAAGACGTCTGGAAATTGCCGCCGGCCCATTCGCCACCTGAGCGACTTGCACGAGTGGCACAGGTATGTGGCGAGGAATTTGCGTCCCACGTGATCGAGCTGCGCCATGATACGCAGAGCCTGGGGCTCACGGGCTGGCTGGCGCTGCCGACCTTCTCGCGCAGTCAGTCCGACCTGCAATTCACTTATCTGAATGGCCGCTTCGTGCGCGACAAGCTGCTGGCCGGCGCGACCCGGCTCGCGTATCGGGACGTGCTGTTCAACGGCCGCTTCGCGGCGTACCTGCTGTACCTCACGTTGGACCCGACCTGGGTGGATGTGAACGCCCATCCGCAGAAGCTCGAAGTGCGGTTTCGGGACTCGCGGCAGATTCATGATTTCCTGTTCAGGACGGTGGAGCGCGCGCTCGCCGCCACGCGACCTAACAACGAGTCGGCGGGTAGTGCGCCGGTCGACTGGCTCACGGGCAGCGCGGGGTATTCGCGGGTGGCTGCGCCGGCGCAGGGACGTTTCCTGTTACCCGAGGCGCGCGCATCGCGGCCGGGCGGCGATCGCTACCGGCCATTTCTGCAGAGCGGCGTGCCGGATGGGGCTGTGGCGCCCGGGACCGAGGCGGGTGACCCGCTGGCCGCGCCCCGGACCGAGGTGGGTGCTGGGCTGGCCGCACCGTGGGCCGAGAGGGATGCGGGGGCCGTTGCGCCCTGGACCGACGCAGTGGGTGGGTCGGCCGCGGTTGCCGACGGCGGGTACTCGTCATGGCGCGCTGAGCCGCGCTGGAACGGCGCCGGCGAGGAGGTTGCCGACGTCGCGGGGGGCGATCCTGGGGCGGCCCATGCCGTGGCGCCATTGGGTTATGCGATCGCGCAGCTACACGGCGTCTATATTTTGACGCAGACCGCGGACGGTATGGTGTTGGTCGACATGCACGCGGCACATGAGCGGGTGATGTACGAGGGCATGAAGAAACTGTTGGCGGGCCAGACGGCGCAGCAGGCGCTATTGGTGCCGGAAATTTTGCAGGTGTCCGCCGCGGAAGGGGAGGCCGCCGACGCGCACGTCGAGGAATTCGCGCGCTTGGGGTTCGAGGTGACGCGGCTGGGCCCGGACCGATTGGCGCTGCGTGGCGTACCCTGTTTGCTGGCGGGGCATGACCCGGCCAGCGTGGTCCGCGACGTGCTGTCGGATCTGGTCGAGACCGGTCGTTCTCGGCAAGTCGAGGAGTCCATCAACCATCTGCTGGCGACGATGGCGTGTCATGCCGCGGTACGTGCGCGGCGGAACCTCACCTTGCCGGAAATGAATGCGCTGCTTCGCCAGATGGAAGGCACGGAACGTGCGGACCAGTGCAATCATGGGCGGCCGACCTGGGTGCGGCTGTCTCTGCACGATCTCGACCGGCTGTTCATGCGCGGACGATGAACTCGGTCTCGCGGCGCCGCGCGGTGCTGGTCATGGGCCCGACCGGTGCGGGTAAGTCGGCGCTGGCCGTGGAGTTGGCGCTGCGATTGGCAAACACGCTGCCGTTCGAGATCGTTAGCGTGGATTCGGCGCTGGTGTACCGTGGCATGGATATCGGCACGGCCAAACCCGATGCCGCGACCCGGCGCGCCGTCCCGCATCACCTGATCGATATTCGCGACCCGGCGGCGCGCTATTCGGCCGGCGAGTTCGTGCTCGATGCCGCGGCCGCCATGGAGGATATCTGGCGGCGGGGGCGGCAACCGCTGTTCGTGGGCGGTACCATGCTGTACTTTCATGCGCTGACCGCGGGAATCGCGGAGTTGCCGGAGGGCAATGCGGCGGTGCGCGCCGAGCTCGACGCCACCGCCGCCACCCTCGGCTGGCAGCATCTGCATCGCGAGCTCGCGCGCGTGGATCCGCAGGCGGCCGCCCAGATCCACGGTAACGATGCGCAGCGGATCCAGCGTGCCTTGGAGGTGTACACACTCTCGGGCATCCCGATCTCGGTGTTACAGAAGGCACGAACTTCCGTGTTGGCGGGCGTCGACGTGCTGGAACTCGGCGTCGCGCCGGGCGAGCGTGCCGACCTCAACTCGCGGATCGAGGCGCGATTTCGCTCCATGCTGGACGCGGGCTTGGTCGAGGAGGTGCGCCGCTTACGCGAAAGATCAGATCTGACGGCGGAACATCCGTCGATGCGTGCGGTCGGATACCGTCAGATATGGCGATATTTGGCAGGACAGTGCGATTTCAGCGCGGCGGTGGATCAAGCGATTGTGGCGACGCGGCAGCTCGCGAAACGTCAATTCACCTGGTTACGGGCGCGTCCGCGCGCGAAATGGGTTGATTCCATGCGACCAGACGCCATATCCGCGTTGCAAGATGCGTTGTCCGACGGTGGTATGGCACAGTGAACAGAGGTTTGACGCCGTTACTGCCTCGCTGTGCTAGCATTAACGCGGCATGCGCCTTGCGCCACAGGGAGGTGACGCGGCAATGCAAGTGACACTAAAAACAAGGAGCTTCCCCATGGCCCGTGGCCAGTCCCTGCAGGATCCATTTTTGAATGCCCTGCGTAAAGAACGCGTGCCGGTCTCAATTTATCTTGTGAACGGCATCAAACTACAAGGGCAGATCGATTCCTTCGATCAGTTCGTCGTCCTGCTGAGAAACAGCGTCAGTCAAATGGTCTACAAACACGCCATTTCCACCGTCGTGCCCGCGCGTAACGTGCGGCTGCCCACGGGCGAGGATGGTGAAGTGACGGAACCGGCGATCGTTGAATGACGGGGCGGCGTTCTGCAACTGTTTGAACGTCCCCGAGGTGGCGAACGCGCCATCCTGGTCGGAGTGGGCATCGGGCACCCCGTAGATCCCTACGATACGGCCGAGTTCAAGGCGCTCGCCGCGTCCGCGGGCACGTTGGGTGTGGGTTTGGTGCTGGCGTCGCGGCCGCGACCTGATCCCAAGTACTTCGTGGGCTCGGGCAAGGCCGAGGAGATCAGACTCTGTGCCGAGGAGCACGCGGCCGACGTGGTGTTGGTGGACCAGACGCTATCGCCCAGCCAGGAGCGCAATCTCGAGAAGCTCACCAACCGCCGCGTGCTGGATCGCAATGGGTTGATTCTGGATATTTTCGCGCAGCGCGCGCGCAGCTTCGAGGGCAAGCTTCAGGTCGAACTCGCGCAGCTCTCGCATCTGGCGAGCCGCCTGGTGCGCGGCTGGACCCACTTGGAGCGGCAGAAGGGCGGCATCGGTTTGCGCGGTCCCGGCGAAACTCAGCTCGAAACCGACCGCCGCTTGATCGCCAAACGCATCCGCACGCTGAAAACGCGTCTGGAGAAGCTCGCGCGCCAGCGCGATACGAGCCGGCACGTGCGGCGCGAGGTGCCGGTGCCCACCGTCGCCTTGGTCGGCTACACGAATGCCGGGAAATCGACCCTGTTCAATGCCTTGACCGGATCGGCCACCTTCGTGGCGGATCAGTTGTTCGCCACCCTCGACCCCACGGTCCGGCAGGTCAAACTGACCGGGGTCGGTGACGTGGTGCTGGCCGATACCGTGGGTTTCGTGCGGGCATTGCCCCATGAACTGGTGGCCGCATTCCGTTCCACGCTGCAAGAGGCGCGCGAGGCCGATCTGTTGCTACACGTGGTGGACGCCAGCGATCCGTTGCGTGACGAGCGCATTGTGCAGGTGCGCGAGGTCTTGAAGAGCATCGGTGCCGGCGACCTGCGCGAATTGCTGGTGTTCAACAAACTGGATCTGGTCGGCGCGGCCGGCGAGGCCGCGGCGCCGCGGATCGTGCTCGGCGAGGATGGCATGGCCTCGCAGGCGTGGGTGTCGGCGGTGACCGGCGCCGGTCTCGACGATCTGCGGCTGGCCATGGCGCGCGCCGTGCGGCCCCATCAGGTGCGTCGCACGCTGCATTTGGAGTTACCGGCCGCCGCCGTGCGCTCGGATCTGTACCGACGTAATGCGGTACGGGCGGAGCGGCAATGCGATGACGGCAGTTGGGAAATGGACGTCGAACTCGATTCGACCGAGATCGCCAAATTGCTGGGCGGTCGCGGCGTCAACTTGGTGGATAATAGCGATACGAGTCGCGAGCAGCGCGTCGCGTAGCCGATTTGCGAGCGCCCGGTCGGCGGCTGCCGGGGCTGCTAGAATGCGCGGCTGCACCAACGAACCCTTTATCAAGCAACCCATAATTAGGCACAGCGCATGGCTTGGAACGAACCTGGCGGCGAGAAACGCAATCCGTGGAATCGCCCGCAACAGTCGCAAAATGACTTGGATGATGTCTTGCGGAATTTTCAGCGCCGCCTGTCGGCGCTGTTCGGCCGTGGCGGCGGGAGCGTCGGTGGGGGGCAGAATTCCGCGAACTTCGGCAAGGGATTGGGCGGTGCGCTGGCGTTGATCGGCCTGGTGTGGATCGGCAGCGGCATCTACCGGGTCGACGCTCAGGAGCGTGCCGTCATTTTGCGCTTCGGCAAGTACGAACAGATCACGGGTCCCGGCTATAACTGGCACCTTCCCTGGCCGATCGAGCGCAAGATCATCGTCAACGTGTCGCGGCAGTACAGCGTCACGGACGACGCGAGCATGCTCACCGCCGATACCAATCTGGTCGAGGTGAAGTCCGCGGTCCAGTACGTGCAGCCGGATCCGCTGAAGCTGCTGTTCAAGGTGCGCGACGTCGAGGACACGCTCGCCCAAGTGAGCGAGAGCGCGATGCGCGAGGCGGTGGGACAGGCGTCGCTGGACAAGGCGCTCGCCTTCGATCCGTCGATCACGGATCGCGCGCGGGTGTTGCTACAGCGCACGCTCGACAGCTATGACATGGGGATCAGGATTTTGAGCGTCAATCTCACGGATGTGAACGTTCCCGAAGCGGTCCAGGACGCGCAGCGCGACGCGATCAAGGCCGACAAGGATCGGCAGCGCTATCAGCAGGAGGCGGAGTTGTACCGTAACGACGTGCTGCCGCGTGCGCGCGGCGAGGCGGCCAAGGAAATACAGGACGCCGAGGCGTACAAGCTGCAGGTGCTGGCACTGGCGCAGGGTGAGACCGTGCGTTTCGAGGAAGTGTTGGAACAGTACGATCACGCACCGGCGGTGACCCGTGAGCGCATGTATCTCGATACCATGAGTAATGTGTACAAAAATGCGCGCAAGGTCATCGTCGATACCAAGAATGGCAACAGCATGATGTATCTGCCGCTCGATAAACTGATCGCTCCGGGACCGCAGTCCATCTCGATGCCGAACGACACGATGACGGTGGCGCCGTCGCGGGTGCCCGAGGTGCAAGTGACGCCCGTCGAGGACCCGGCGCGTGCCCGAGGGGTGCGCTGATGCAAAACCGGGTGCTCTATATTTTGCTGGGTCTCGTCGTGGCGATCCTGGTGGTCCGCGCCAGCGTATTCACGGTGACCGAGGGTCGGCTCGCGATCAAGTCGGTGGGCGGCGAGATCGTCGACGCCGATTTCGCGCCGGGCCTGCATTTTCGCATTCCCGTGGTCGAGGAAGTGGCCTTGTTCGACAAGCGCATCATCACGCAGTTGTATCCGGCGGAGCGCTTCCTCACGCGCGAGCAGGAACAGCTCAACGTCGACTTTTACGTCAAATGGCGGATCGACAATCTGCGCCGCTATTACGAGTCGACCGGCGGCACCGAGGAGGTCGCCAACGCGCGCCTCGGTGAGACCATCAAGGACAACATCAAGAGCGTGGTGACGCAACGGACCTTGCAGCAGGTCATCACCGCCGACCGTACCGAGTTCACCGACGCGATGATGAAAAACGCGCGCCCGGCCGCCGAGCAGCTGGGCGTGGAGCTGGTCGACGTGCGTATCACCAAGATCGACCTCCCGCAGCAGGTGCGCGACTCGGTGTATGACCGCATGCGCGCGAGCTTCAAGGCGCAGGCCGCGAAGCTGCGCGCCGAAGGCATCGAAACCTCGGAGCGCATCCGCGCCGAGGCGAATAAGCAGCAGACCGAAACGCTGGCCGATGCGGCGAGTCAAGCGGCGCAGATCCGCGGCCAGGGTGATGCGTCGGCAAGCGAGGTGTATGCCAAGGCGTATTCGAAGAATCCGGAGTTCTACAGCTTCTACCGCAGCATGCAGTCGTACCGCGAGTCGGTGGGCACCGCCGGGGACGTGCTGGTGATCGCACCGGATGGCGCGTACTTCAAGTACTTCAAGCAAGCGCAAGCGCAGCATTAACTTTCGCGAGTACACGATGGACATTGGCTGGAGTGAGTTGGCACGTTATCTCGGTGGCGCGTTTGCGCTGTATCTGGTGCTGGAGGGCGTGCTGCCCTTCTTGAATCCCCTTGCCGCGCAGCGTCTGATGGCCAAATTGGCGCAGACCGAAACGACGCAGCTGCGTTGGGGCGGACTCATCAGCATGGTTGCCGGCCTTGCTTTGCTGTGGATGGTGCGCAGTGGGTAAGAATCTCGTCGTGATCGGCTTGCAGTGGGGCGACGAGGGCAAGGGCAAGGTCGTCGATCTGCTGACCGACCAGGTCCAGGCGGTGGTGCGCTTCCAGGGCGGACACAATGCCGGGCACACCTTGGTGATCGGCGGCAAGAAAACCATCCTGTCGCTGATACCGTCGGGGATACTGCACCCGCAGGTGCAATGCCTGATCGGCAACGGCGTGGTGCTGTCGCTCGAGGCGTTCTTCAAGGAAGCGGAGACGCTGATCGGGCAGGGCGTGCCGGTGTTCGAGCGGCTGAAAGTCAGTCCCTCCTGTCCGTTGATCTTAAGTTCGCATGTCGCGCTCGACCGGGCTCGCGAAAAGGCCCAGGGCGCCAATGCGATCGGCACCACCGGCCGCGGCATCGGTCCGGCCTACGAGGACAAGGTGGCGCGCCGCGCGCTGCGCGTGGCGGATCTGTTTCATCGCGAGCGCTTCGCCGCGAAACTCGGTGAGATCCTCGACTTCCACAATTTCGTGCTGCAGAAATACTTCAATACGTCACCCGTCGACTTTCAGCAGGTGCTGGAGTCGAACCTCGAACTGGGCGAGCGCCTAAAGCCCATGGTGGCGGATGTCACCGGGATTCTCGACGATCTGGGAAGCGCCGGCGGCAACGTGCTGTTCGAGGGTGCGCAGGGCGCGATGTTGGACGTCGACCTGGGCACCTATCCGTACGTCACCTCGTCCACGACCACGGCCGGCGGCGCCGCGGCGGGCACGGGCTTGGGGCCGCGCCGGCTGCATGAGGTGCTGGGTATCGTCAAGGCCTATGCGACGCGCGTTGGCGCGGGTCCCTTTCCCACGGAATTGTTCGACGAGTTCGGTGAGCATCTGTCCCGCGTCGGACATGAATTCGGCTCCGTCACCGGGCGTCGCCGTCGCTGCGGCTGGTTCGATGCGGTGGCGCTGCGCCGTTCCATCGTGCACAGTAGCTGTTCCTCGCTGTGCGTGACCAAGCTCGATGTGCTCGACGGTCTGGATACTATCCGCATCTGTGTGGGCTACAAGATCGACGGCCGGACGGTGCTGACGCCGCCGCTCTTGTCGCAGCACTTCGGCGAATGCGAAGCGGTGTACGAAGATCACCCGGGTTGGAAGGAGAGCAGCATGGGCGTCACGCGTTACGAGCAGCTTCCCGCCAACGCGCAGAGTTATCTCGAACGGCTGCAGAGCTTGGTGGGTGTGCCCATCGACATCATCTCCACGGGGCCGGATCGGGATCAGACCATCATTCGGCGGAATCCTTTCGCTTGACCGGCTGGCGGCGGCTGGTAACTCGAGAGAGTGACCCTGACCTGCCTACAGGGTCCAGGCCTTTCCTTAAGCCGTTTAGCGAATCGAGCAAGCGTCTGCGCAACCGATCAACTGCACGTTGCCGAGATGCTATTGGAATAATTTGAGGGCGTTTTGCAAGCTCTTGGCGATGCCCCAGGCGAGCGGCAGTCCGACGGCGAGCCATAGCAACGCGAAACGGGTCTTCATGCTGATTTACCGGTGCCCGGCGGCTTGAAATGATGGCGTTCATCGACGGGGCGCAGCGCCAGATTGCACAAGAACCCCACCAGCAGCAACGCGCACATGATGTACAGGGTGATCGAATAAGCCTGCGTGCGCGGCACGCCGTGGTCGATTTGAAACTGCCGTATGTAATTCACCAGTTGGGGTCCAAGCACGCCGGCCACCGCCCAGGCGGTCAAGAGGCGCCCGTGAATGGCGCCGACGTGCATCGGGCCGAACAGGTCGCGCAAGTACGCCGGAATCGTTGCGAAGCCACCGCCGTACATGGAAATGATCACGGCGACCGCGACGATGAACCCACCGATCTCGCCGAGATGACCCAAGGATGGCACGAGTGCATAGAGCACGATGCCGAGCAGGAAAAAGATCATGTAGGTCGTCCGGCGACCCAGATAGTCGGAAGTAGCAGCCCAGAAAAAGCGGCCCGCCATGTTGAACAGGCTGAGCAGTCCGACGAACCCGGCCGCCGCCGCGGGCGTTACGCGCCCCGCGAAGATCTCCTGAATCATGGGTGATGCCTGGCCCAGGACGCCGATTCCCGCGGTCACGTTCATGCACAGCACTCCCCATAGGAGCCAGAACTGCGGGGTGCGCCACGCCACGTCGACCGCGACGTTTGCCCGGGTCACCATTTGCCGCGGTGTCTCCGGCGCCACCCAACCCGTTGGCCGCCAATCGGTCGCCGGCACGCGCACGGCGATCACGCCGATCATCATGAACATGAAGTACATCACGCCCATGGTGACGAAGGTCTCGAGCACGCCGTTGGATGTCGCCGTCTTGAAGTGCTCCATCAACAGCAACGATAGCGGCGCGGCGATCAGCGCGCCGCCGCCGAAGCCCATGATGGCCATGCCGGTCGCCATGCCCGGTCGATCGGGAAACCATTTGATCAGAGTCGAGACCGGAGCGATGTAGCCGATCCCGAGACCGCAACCGCCCAACACCCCGTAACCCAAGTACAGCAGCAGAATCTGGTGGTAGTGAATGCCGAGCGCCGCGATGATGAAGCCGCCGCCGAAGCAAATTGCTGCGGTGAACATGGACTTGCGCGGACCCACTCGTTCCACCCAGCGGCCGAATACCGCCGCAGACAGACCGAGCAGCACGATGGCGATCGAGAAAGTCCAGCCGACTTCCGCAAGCTTCCAATCATCGGCCGCGGCATGGGTGAGCCCAAGCACCTTGGTCAACGGCAGATTGAAAGTGGAAAATGCGTAGGCTTGGCCGATCGATAAATGCACGGCCAGTGCGGCGGGCGGCACGAGAAAGCGATTGTAGCCGGGAGGCGCCACCGTGCTCTGCCGGTCGAAAAATGCTGATGCCATAGGGTCGTCTTGCCCATTTTGAGTTGTCGTATCACCGGTCCCCGCCGGCGGCTCCCGTCATGCGGACTGTGCCTCCGCCGCCCGGAGACCATGCGGATTTTGGCATGTTTTCGAGCGAGGTGGTATTTACTCGGCGTGCCTCAACTGCGCAGAGGTTGAGTTGATTGGAACGGGCAAAATTCAAGCCTAGTCAGGCGCCATGTCTGACTCATGGACGCCGTTGCGAGGGCAGCCGCACCGGGCGCATCGTGAGTCAGACAGACTCCTACAGAACTTCGGATCCGGTGTTCAAGTCTTTCACGAACGAGTGATCGATCTTGATCGTGTCGAATGGATATTCCTGTAGGAATCTCAGAGAAGAGGTGCCAGTGCCGAAATCGTCCATGGCAAGAGGAGTGAGCCACGAGCGATGCGTGGCTGCGCTCTACTGAATGCCGGAATTCTTACCGATTCCGGTTTCTGGAGGTCTTCTGGGGAATTACCGAGCGTACTCAGTATAGGATGACACGCCCCAACCATAACCGAGAATCTGCCAGCTGGTACCATGACGCTGCAGAACGAAGGCCCACACACCATGCTCCTCGAATCGACCATCTTGTGTCAGGCCCGTCCACGTCGTGGGCAGCGAGAAATAGGCGCGGTTGCCAGACTCGCTGAAATCATAGGCGTCCCCGAATTGGGCGACTAACCCACTCTGGACGGAAGCTGCTTGATGCTCGCGAAAACCGGCTTCCCACCGGCGTTGTGCCCTCGGTCCGCAAAACAAAAATGACGAGAAGTTTTCGACGATGCATAAACCGCTACGGACGAAGACATCGGGGTGTTCGCCCTCGCGCAGCGTGCTCATGAACGCTACGAGCCGGTGTATCGGCTCGAGCATCGCCGCGCCAGGTTGCGGTTCGGCTGGTGCGGCGGAGGTGGCAAACAAAACGAGAATCAAGGCGCAGCCCACGAGGTGTCGGCCGCGCCCAGCCTCGCGGGCTTCCCTTGGGCGTTCGAGTTTTTGCTCTGACTGAGCCTTTTCCGTTTCTGTGAGCGAATTCGTACGCAGTTTGTGTCTCCGGTAGCGCTTCGTTCATCTTCGAAAGGCCATGGCGAATCGGTGCGAAAGGGATGTTGGTGCCCAGGAGAGGACTCGAACCTCCACGAATTGCTCCACTGGTACCTGAAACCAGCGCGTCTACCAGTTCCGCCACCTGGGCTAAGATGGGTCGCCTAGCGCGAGGCGCGAGAATGTACGCATCCATGTGTGGGTTGTCAATCAGGCAGGGGGGAGAGGCGCTCGTTCCCGCAACGCCGTCCACCCTTCGCCTGAGTGTTTGGAAATAGCAACGGCTGCTCCGTAACCCGTTTCCAGGAGCAACCAATATCTGGCAAATGTGCGGCCCTCGAATCGGTCGAACGGTGGCAGTTTCAAGAGCTCTGCGTCACGACAGTCGCGGCGATGCACCAAATGCGCGCGTCAATTGCCCGCGCAACGCAGCATGGTCCCTCTACGAGAGCGTTAGTTCCGCAAATCATTAGTATTACGCTCGATTCAGCGTAGCTTTGGTGCTACCACCCGCGGCACTGATTTGGCGCAAAAAAAGATCCGTATAGCGCCGGGTGCACCAGCTCCGTGCAACCGCGAATATCGCTCCCTTTGCATCTGTTTTTCTTG
>Ga0116227_10011564_pt1 | contig 14775 bp, 20 predicted proteins | sample S1TSphgellanicum_FD_89693 | JGI IMG/M metagenome (GOLD analysis project Ga0116227, IMG submission 89693) | Host-associated microbial communities from peat moss isolated from Minnesota, USA - S1T2_Fb - Sphagnum magellanicum MG | ecosystem: Host-associated > Plants > Peat moss > Unclassified... | reverse complement strand
GATGGTTGTTTTGTTTTTTTTTTTTTATTTTTTTTTTATGTAGTTTTGGTATTACCTATAAAAAAAAAAAAAATAACCAATTTTTTAAGGTAAATGGGGAAAAAAAAAAAAAAAAAAAGGAGAAAATACTGGCTCTGTACAAGTCTCTCAAGACCACTGAGTAGATCTGTGCAGTTGAATATACAGAGTAAGCTTCTAGACCTGAGCTCTTGATGTAGGCAGTAGCTTGCTAGTAGTGTGTGCAGTGAGTAAAATTGCACACTTTGCTAAGGTAGCAGCTCACTCACTGTAAGAACTCCTCCTCCTTATAAGCTCAGCTCAGCTCAGCTCAGCTCAGCTAGTGTGTGTGCTCAGACTCAGCCTCATTCACTCTAGTATTGTGTCTCATGAGCTCATGATCCCTGGGAAAAAATAGATATTACTCTCATCAATCCCTTCCCACAGCTCTCTCTCTCACTACTTTGTTGCTGTTGTTGCTGTTGTTGTTAGGACTGCTGTTGCAGCTCCTCCTCTGTGTCTGTGTGTGTGTTGGTGGTGGTTGTTGTTGTTGTTAGGACTGCTGTTGCAGCTCCTCCTCTCTGTGTGTGTCTGTGTGTGTTTTGGTTGTTGTTGTTAGGACTTCTGTTGTAGCTTCTCTGTGTGTCCAGGTGTGTGTGTGTGTTTGTTTCTGGGTGTGTTTTCCAGCTCCTCAATTTCTTCTCCCATTGTAGTTCATGCAAATTGTTGGGTGTGTGTCATCTGCAGCTAATTTTATAACTCTAGAAACTTTCCTTAATTATTCAGGCAGCTGATCCAACAACCACCACCAACAGCAGAGTCCCCCAGCTTGCGGGAGCTGCACTTGTAATTTGGTGCAGGATTGATCTCAGCTAATAGTGATCAGCCAGCTTTGGCAGTCCAGAGCAGTTTGGTCATTTGCATCAGTATTATACTTTGGTGAGTTGCTGCAGATCTATAGCTAGAGAGCTCTAGGACTATCTGATGTACTAGAGGAGCTAGTGTTGAAATGTTTTTTTTTGGTAGGCAAATATTATCACAAAACTAGCTATAGAATGTAGTACGTCATATATGACCAATATGGGCGTTGTCATGATCCATTAATAAGATTTGAATCCGTTGAAAGTCCTTTGAAATCCTGTAGAATTCATGTCATGAAGTTGTGTCACCAACAGATTTTTGTGTTTTTTTTTCCCCCACCCCTAGGATTCAATAATGTTTTGAATTGAGGATCAATGCAAATAGTGTGTGTCGTTATGAGAGAATTTTTCCTGAATCACAACTTCAATGTGTCATGTTACTTGAATAGTTCAGACTGATCAATTCCTGGAAGAGAGTGATTTGCAGGAAGCAAAGTGTAGGACTGATTTGATTCTCGAGAGCCAAATATTGAATGATGAGTCGAGTGATGATGATCTCCGCCCAGCTTCTGAATTCAGAAGAGTGTGTGGTACATAATTTTGTGCAGGCAGGCAAGCGTATCTAAAATGATCTGCGGCAGCATCATGGAGAAGAGGAGCACACTAGTGGTGCTGCAGCTTCCGATGCTGCAGCAGCTAGTCATCATGGTTATACTGTTGATGATCGCAACCAGCTCGCGCTTCTTTGTGTCTGCTGGAGGTTACACTGGCGACAGTCAGTGGATTCCTGCCCATGCTACCTTCTATGGCGGCGATGATGCCGCTGGCACTCAAGGTGAGCTTTCATTGTCTGTCTGTCTGTCTCTCTTTTGACAATTGTGTTGGATTTCAATTGTGTCTGTTGTCAACTGTCAGCTGCTCCAGGATACATTTTTGAGGATGCAGGAATATTCATGACAATGAATTTCTGATGGATAATTTTCTCGTGTGTTTCTTGTACATTCTGCGTTATATAGGTGGTGCATGTGGATATGGAAACCTTTACAGCCAAGGCTATGGCACCAACACAGCAGCTCTGAGCACGGTTCTTTTCGACGGCGGCCTGAGATGTGGAGCTTGCTACCAGCTGGTATGCAACCAACCTCGATGGTGCGTGCCTGGAGCACCAGTCTTGACTGTAACAGCCACGAATCTATGTCCACCCAATTGGGCATTGCCCAACGACAACGGCGGGTGGTGCAATCCTCCCCTCCAGCACTTCGACCTCGCAGTGCCTGCCTTCGTCCAGCTCGCCCAACCCATTGCTGGAATTGTTCCTGTCTTCTACAAAAGGTAAGAGCACCTCTCTCTACCCATGCTCAGTATGCATGCAGTGGTGGCCCTGCAACAACACTAGTATTTCTGACATCCAAGATTAGTTATTTACAACCGAGTCGTCACCCATAAAACTAAAACTGGGACTGCAACAAAAGGTTGTCCAGAGACTAGTAATAGCAACCCACCTAGACCAATCAAACCATCTAGCCAATCAACAGCTCAGGTGTTAAGCTTTGCTTGGCACTTTGCCACCCCTCTGCATGTGCAAAAATGCTGGGCCAAAACCATCAATTTGCTGAGCCAAACCCGCATGTTTTTCACGTTTCTTCATCCAAATTTTACTGTACAGTGCACCAGTGGAGTTGCTCTAAGATCACAAGATTTGCAAGGTAATAAGTTTTTAGAAGCAAGACTCCATATTGACATGGGTTCAAAACTTAGAAGCAAGTTGTTCTCCTGCAGCAAAGAAAGACTTCTACATGAGTTCTCATGCGCCTGCCGGTTGTGTGTGTGTGTGTCTGTTTGTCTGGGTGCTGCTGCTGCTGCTGTGTTACAGGGTAGCATGTGTGAGACAAGGAGGATTGCGCTTCACCATCAATGGCAACCCATGGTTCCTGTTGGTGCTGATTACAAACGTGGGAGGAGCCGGGGATGTGCAGCAAGTGTCCGTGATGTCTTCAGAGCTGGACTGGTGGATGCCAATGCAGCAGAACTGGGGCCAGAATTGGCAGTTCGTAGGTCCTATTCTGTATGGCCAGTCTCTCTCCTTCATGACAACCACCAGTGACGGCCAAACCGTAGTCTCTCATAACGTTGCCGATTCCTACTGGGAATTCGGCCAAACATTTGAGGGTAGCCAATTCCGGTGGTAATTAACTAACTAATGAATTCATCCCCATTAAGATTTCAGACTGATCATGAATCCTGTCTCTATATATATCGAACATTCATGATTTCTAGCACAGCTTGATCTGTTGACTAATAATTACTCCTGACTAGTTAGGGGATCATTCGATCAGCATGATCAGCAGCTGATCTGCAACTAGTATCATTATTTATAAGTGAACAACCCCCACCCACAGTTCAAGAAAGAAGAAGCTCTGGAGATGATTAGGTTAATACCAGTTTTTAAAGGGAGCTACTACTAGACATGAGAAGCTTTGCTTGAGCTGCTGCTTGCTGGAGCTGCTGCTTTTGACGTGATCAGTTGCAGTGCTCAGTACTTCTTCAGTTGCATAGAAAAGATGAGTACGTACTCTTGGAACAAGCTCTAGCTGCTTTCATGACTGTGCTAAGTCTGCGCCAGCTTCTGCTCATGATCTTTCTAGTAGAGGGCGCAATAATACTCAAACCCTAGTAAGGGATGCTTATTATATTAAGAGGAGCGCTGGCCATGCAAATATGCATTTGGATCCCAGTGATATATCATTTCTCAAGGTCGCTGAGGTGTTGATCATTTGAAGACCCACCCGCTGATCCTTTTGAAATAATTTTTGTGAAATGAAAAAATGTTCCGAAAGTCGCCAGATTTCAAGGAATAATGTTCCATAACTTACCTTCTAAAATAGCAATTAAAACATGCTTATTTTGAACTGACATCATTTTTATAATACAAAGTTATGTAACTGACCTCCTCGTGCACTCACTCATCTTCAGTGGGAAAAGGGATATGAGTAGGGTACATAAGCTAGCTCCAAGAAAAAAGCTCAAAAAGTGTTTGTCCCTGCTGCTTTTGATCATCACCTCAGGAGCTCTATTAAACTGGGAAAAAAAACTCACACTTGCCATCTAGCTTAAGTACCTTGAAGAAAAGAAAACTTGTCCTACTAGCTCTCAAGTACCTTTCTTTTCTTCTTCACACCAAACACTTCTCTGTTGCTGTTTCAGTGCTTTCAGTGCCACCCCTTGGTTTGACATTGTCATAACCTGGAGATTCTCTGGTCACTCACTTTTAGAAGGTTTGAAAATTGACAATTTCACTGAAAATTGAGAGCTAGTAGTAGTAGTGCTAAGTGGATCCAGCCAGTCCTTGTAAAAAAAAAACTCTTCACTCATTGCTGCTGCTTTCTTCAAGACCCCCTTTTTCAACTCTGAGACTATGCTAGGCTAATAATTAAGTTTGATACTCTTGCTGGTGCACCTCCTCCACCTCCTCCTCCTCCTCCTCCAGTGACTGATCTGATATCTTTTACCCATACATACACTCATGCACCTAGATAAATTATAAAACCTGACACACCCACAACAAACAATATATGAAAATCAAATGCTCCAAACATACACCAAATGCTCACATATGGTAGATGGGTCTAGTACAATAATATTACCATCATGGTCAAGGGCAACAATTTTAGACCCCACATTTATTAATGTCTCCCCCATCCATCTCCCTTTCATCCCTTTTATGTAAAAACACATGGGATGCTGAGCCTATCCTACATCATATCAGTAGTATTTGTATGGATGAATTACGCGTCTGTGTTGACTCTGTTGACAGAATCTGCTGGTAATGCCAGATTATGCATTTCCGCATTTACACTAAAGACCCCCTTGTACTATTACACCAGGGAGAGGGCTAGTGGGCATATTAGAGTTGTTGCAAGTGAGCTAGTGTTGGGCGGATATCCAATGGAAGAAAAAGTTGAGATTTTGAGAACCTTATGATTTTTTTAAATTTTAGAACCTGTATGAATTAATGCTTCATAAAAAGTGATATCACTGGAGGGTGAGCTTGGAAGGGCTGGAGAGTCACCCACCTCCAGAGCCTCACTTCCCGAGTTCTCTCACTGCCCCTCACCACCTACCCTGCCCAGTCTCTAGTACAATTATGCCACCAAGTTTGTGAATTTTCAAAGTTTATGGCGTCTGGTGCTTGGCATCTCCTATTTAGGGTTATTGTCAAAGGTGAGGAAAGTTTGTTCATCTACTACAATGGTGCCATCAATGTGTCATATTTGTACATTTGTTTCGCTTATTATTTTGGGAAACTTTCAAGGCTTGACCCTTTCTTGAGCTCTGAGGAGATTAATGGCCCACCAGGGTTTCTTTTAAGGATTTTGTGATGTAGTCAAATTTGTAGTGATGATCATCCAGAAAATAATTTAGCCAAATTTGGCTACATACTAGATATGAAAGTAGAAACAAATGTACAGAATCCTTCTCCGTTCTTGGCTACTTCTAAAACGGACCCTAAAAAATCGGGCAATTTGGATGTATTTCAAATTTTTGTGAATTTGAGCCATTTTTTTCCATGAAAAATCCTTTGTACAGATCGAAATTGGGCGAAAATTTGCCTGTAAAAGAAACCCTGGAAGGACCGTAGTTTTCAAAGTGGGGACTGCGGACATACATTTGATAGTTTGACGGAGAGAGGACCCCAACATTATATGTGCACATACATACTTGTTATTGTAGGCAGTAGAAAAAGAAGAAGCAGGCAGTGCTTTTTTTGTTCTGCCTGCTTCTTCTTTTTCTCTGACTACATTTTTGCCAAACGAAGGTCTGTCTGGGCACTGGTGGTGCCCAGACACAGCCTTATTCTGCCCAGACACACTTTGGAAACATGTTATGCATGTTTTGGGCTTCTAAAATGGGACATAGTGTGAAACATGCATGTCCAGATTTTGTCTGGGCATCACCCATCTTTTTCTCAAAGGCATCATCCATTTTTTCCTCAAGGGCAGACAATGAAAAAGAGGAAGGAAAACATAGTTTCGGTGATAACGCATTTAATGTGGCGGCTACCACAATAGATAGCCATGGCAGATGCTGTCCCGCCCCCAATAGCCAGGGCAGCCTTCCACAATACACATTGCTATTGACTGATTACCAAACATATCATGGCCTTTGTACTGCCTGCAATAACAACCATGTGCGCACATAATGTTGGGGCATGAGGACCTTCCGATAAACATGTGGGAAACTAGTTGTAAGTCATTATGTGTAGGGTAAAGCGCCAGGACTAAGGAGGGAGGGGCTGGGAGCGTTCTGGAAATAAGGGGATGAGGTTGAGGTGGTAACCAAGTCCAACCCCACATTTTGAGAATAATTGTGTCCTCAAAAAGTCTGTAGTTACACTTTTGCAAAATCTTCCAAGGACCAATGAGCCTAATGTAACATAAGTACCCCTTGACAGGGATAAGAGCATCTCCAGCAGTGCTTGGTATGTGACCCTGCGAAAATATTTTTCACATCCAAGTTCAGTTATGTACTCTTTTGCAACCCCACCCATAAAACTGAAACTGGCACAGTAAGTAGGTGGGGGACTACTAATAGCAAACCACCTGGACCAATCATTATGATAGGGCAATGAAAAAAGAGCAAAATCCAGATCATATTTATTAAACTTTTTTGTGCAGGTGTGTGTACACCATTGCTGCGCCGCTTACCAGCCACCACAAACTGTCCAATTATGCTGAGCCAAAACCATTTTCCTCAGTGAAACCGGCATGTTTTGACTTTTCATCTGTGCAGGATCACATACTGAGCACCACTGGAGATGCTCTAAGAACCGGATCGCGTGTAAGAACCCACCATATGAAACTGTGTTGTATGCACGCACATTGCATGGTTTAAGGTACCCACCATTTACACTACAAACTTTTGCAGAGCACTTTCCATGGTGTTGACAATTGTGAGATGTACCTGATTGGTTCCCTGATGCCTTCAGGTAGAAAAAGCCCCCTTCCCTCATTAGAGGTCATTGCATGTCTTACTTTCATAAAGCCACCCCCTCCCTCATTAGAGGTCATTGCATGCCTTATTTTCATCAAACCCACGCCCTCCCCCACCATTGTTAGGCACTTCAAAACATGAGAAACTACACCCAGAGTTACATAATAGTTGGTATCTGCATGTGCACACACACAAAATGCTGACACTGGCTGAAAATAAGCAAACGCTTTTTAGACTTGAATTCAGAAACAGACACCCAAATCAGCTGAGAGTACTGAACCAGGGTGACATCGGAACTTTTGCTGCACTGTTAGGAAGCTCCTCAAATAGAATAGCAAACTTAGGTCTTTGGAAGAACACCAGAATAGGAACATATGATAGCAATTTCCACAGGATATGCAACCACTAAATATATGCTAGTGTGGTCTCTAGCTAATGTTGAAATCTATACACAAGCCTTCTCCTTGATAACTGCAAATAGTCATAAGCCTTTTGGCCTATTGAGCCTAATGAGCTCAGGGATTTCTTAAGGCTGATCACTTTAGTGCACTCTGCTGAAGTTCACAGGAAGGGGTTTACATACTTGTTGTATTGCAGTCCCATAGTTGTTCAAGGATCCATGTTTCAAACTATGAGTTCTGACCTGCAAAATACTGGAAGTGATTTCATGAAGGAAGACATTTGGATCATGAGCTCACATTGAACTCATAACTTTGAAATACGCATGCTGCGTTTTGAGTCCACTAGCTGTTCCACAACTGTAGGGTCTGCTAGTGAGCTTGTGTCACCCTGCACATACCACAGCAGCATTCAGACTTACAGATATCAGTTCTGTGATAGCAAGTGATTCTAAGAGAAGGAGATTTTATCAAATCACAGATGCTATTCAATATGCCAACAGGGATGCATGCATGTCTAAGTGCAAAACCAATCTAAACCTGGCTGCTGCATCTCTTTGCTGGAAAAAAAGTAATTGACAGCTCTCAGGTTGGAAAAGTCAAGATAGTACAAGTTGATCAAACTGGTTTGCTGCAATCTTGCGCAAGATCCTTCGCATTATTTTCCCACTTCGGGTCTTTGGAAGTCCAGGTGCCCAGTGAATTACCTCTGGTACTGCAAAGGATCCAATCTGCTCAAAGAAACAAACATAGGGGAGGGAAACATTACATTCTGCATATACTCTCTCCATGGTCACTTGCAGTCCCATGAAACATGAATTGCGCAATTAATGGCTGTCACATGCAACCAGCTTAAAGTTGTTTGGCATATCCATAAAGGGACAAGGACTAGATGGATTTCCTTGACTCTATTGGAAAGCAGGATGCATAGCAAACTCCTATTTGATCAAGATTGAGAAAACCTCTCTTCTGACACAGTCTATGATCTCTTTCTTGAGTGCATCTGAGGGAGTCACACCATCCACCAGCACTACAAATGCATAAAGGCCTTGTCCCTTCACCTGCCATCATCCAATGACACCTCACAGTTAGTGATCTATAATCTCCCACGTATTTGACTAAGTCAACTGGTGATGACAGTATCAAGGTTATGTAGGTCCTTTGTGTCAAAGGGATGTGCAACATCTCCATAAACAACTGATCATCATCTTGAACACCACACATTGTCAAGGTGGCAGGTAGCTATTGTAAATCCAACAACCATCTGCATATAAGGCAGAGAAAATTATACATCATGATCAACAGCAACTGCAGATGCCTCTGCACACTGAGGATGGGAATCGAGTGCAGACTCCACTTCCCCAATGCTTATCCTGTGTCCACTGTCCAATGCAGAAAATGCTCATGGTCAGATGTCAGTTCAGCACAAGAACTAACACCTGCAGCACATAACAAATTGATACTGAACTACCAAAAGTTCACTCAGGTCTCTGTAACTTCAAAAAATTGTCAACTCTCTTTGTTTTAGTAGTGAATTAAACACCCATAGCATCATCACCATGATATTAGATGGTCATTCAAGTTCTTTGGGACTTCAAAATCTTTGAATCCACTTGCTTATGAAAACTAGAGTTGAGGGAATAAGGGCATTAAATGGAGTGCTTGATATCCCATGAGCAACAAAAAAGTATGTCACCTTCTCAGGAAACTGAAATCCCCAGAAAGAGCCCTTATAGGTCCTGGATGATCATCCCTTTTGACCCAAAAAAGGAGTGCCAGAGAGAGTTTACTACCTTACGTTCACAACATCATCAATGCGGCCTGTGAGAGTGATATAACCATCAAGGTCACGGCGACATCCATCACCCGTAACATACATGCCTAACCATGTCCTGAAGTAAGTTTCTTCAAAACGCTTGTGGTCACCATAAAGAGACCGAGCAATCCCTGGCCATGGCTTCTTTATGCACAGGTAACCCTCACAAGGGCCATCCTGCTCTTTGCCTTGTTGATCTAGTATCACTGGCTGTTCCACACATACCCCTTGATCAGATTCAAATTCTGTAATTAATATTTCACAACCAATTCAGGAAAGCCTAATGCGGTCCACAGCTATAATATGAGTAACCAGACAGAGCCACTGGAAAGTAAGCTGCAGCTTTCCACCTGCACACCGAAGAAAGGAAGAGTGGCAGAGCCCGGTTTCAAAGGCCAAGCCCCTGGTAAAGGAGAGATCATGGTTGCCCCTGTCTCTGTCTGCCACCAGGTGTCAACAATAGGACATCTGCCCTCTCCCACCACACGGTGATACCACAGCCAAGCCTTCACATTGATTGCCTCCCCCACAGTTCCCAGTAACCGCAGGCTTGATCTTGAATGCTTCGTCACATACTGTAAGATCAACAAATTAAGCTTTAGCTGATCATAAAACCTAGGGAACACATTTTGTTTTTGATCAAGGCATCTCAACTTTCAAGTTCAATCCAAGCAAATCATACCTGGTCACCAAGCGCCTCCAATGATCGAATTCCAGTTGGTGCTGTGTAGAAGGTTGTCACTCCATATTTTTCTATGATCTGCCACCACCTGCTTGGATCTGGGTATGTGGGTACCTGAAATTTGGAAACAAATCAGCCATTGCATATCAACTGTAGACACATTTGTGCTTGAGATGAGAAATTGGCTGAAAGATGCAATGACGTAACAGATGTGTTTTTACCCCTTCAAAGATAACCACTGTAGCACCATTGAGGAGAGGGCCATAAGCAACATAAGTATGACCCGTGATCCACCCACAGTCAGCTGTACACCTGAGGCAATACACAGAGCAGTATCAGTACTTAAATTGTTTCACATAATGCAGGAGTTATGTCAAGCTTTCCAAAACTCTCCAGATGCAAAGTACAATTGACAAGAAGTTGCTCATTAGTAACAAATGGGGAGGATGGGAACCAGAAGATGTCGCCAGGATGATAGTCAAACACAAACTTAAAGGTCACTGCAGCATACACCATGTAACCACCCACTGTGTGCAAAACACCCTGCATGAAAACTCAGGGAAATCAAACTCTTGTTTCAGGATGGTCTCTAGCTTCATGACTAAGCATGGTTAATGGAAAGACAAATACTTTGGAATTTTAGCAAAATTTTCTGGAAATTTTCTGTACAACAGAGTTTCTGGAGAGGTCCCAACAACATGCACTTGGAAAGCAGACCAGCCCACTACAATTAAATGAAGGATTGGACTTATCTACCTTGGGCTTGCCTGTGGAACCACTGGTGTAGAGAAGGAAAAGAGGGTCCTCAGCCTCCATCCATTCAACAGAAGCTTCTGTGTTGCATGACTTCACCTCATCCTGTCAAACTCATATGACACAAAGGTTTGAGAACCTTCAACCCTTACAGACTTGTATCTATTAGCGGGCTTCCTCCTTCATCATAGCTTGCCATTACCCTCTGCAAGTTGGATAACATTGGATATGAAAAAAGCAGAAACTTTGCATGAAAGACTCTTTTGCAGTCCAGAACAGAAAGATAAATAGCATTGTAAGTTACTGATATCTCCAAGCCTCATGCTCAGACAGACAGCAAAAGAGTAAATGAAGATGATTTATGTGCTTCACCTGCCACCACAGGTCACGACCTGGAACCCAGGAAACCTTGTTCCGTGGAAGTGCTCGATTATTGTCCAAAATCAAGCATGTTCCTACAGCAGGAAATTCCATTAATAATCAGTACATCACCAGCAAAAAAGATTCCTTGCTGAAGTATACAAAGCAGGACAAGTGTCCCACCACATACCCATACCTTTTTTGCTGCTAACCATAAGTTTTTATAAGAGTAATTTTGCTTGACTGAGGCAAAAACCAGGAATACCAGGTCGGAAGTTTCCTTGATGAATGCAAAGTTGGAGAGCATCATCAACAATTTTTTTCAGAGGCAAAATTTTGTTGCCACGCTGCACTCCTGAGCATGAGAGAATTACTTCTGACTGGCAATCCAGAATGCGACCTGCTAATGACTCTGCACTATATCCTGCAAACACCACCTAGAAAACTCATTTCACCAAAAAACCTGTGTCAGTCTGTGTCCTAAATTTTTTCTCAAGGCTAGCTGTTTCACAGGTTCTTTGAAACTCCTTTGTACCAAAGCTTTTGAAATTCCAGCCATGCTTTATCAAGATTGCTGTATCTGACAAAAACTCCTGGAATTTCATTTGCAATATGACACCATAAAAATTCAGAATCAAGGGGATTCTAAGAAATACAGAGTGAGGGGCATACCGAGTGAATAGCCCCAATCCTAGCACATGCAAGCATTGCAATTGGAAGCTCTGGCACCATTGGCATGTAGATGCAGACTCTGTCACCTTTTTTCACTCCCCTTTGTCGCAAATAGTTTGCTAGCTGCAAGTAAACACTGTCTGACTTAACAAGTTCAAACCCATAAGATTTCCCCTTGATTCACCAAACACACAACTTTTAAGCTCATATGTTTTTTCAAATGTACTGGATTCTTTACATTGCAATCCCACATAAACAAACCAATCACTAATCAGCACTTCTCTAAATCTATCAAAGATTATTGCACTATAGTTTTCACCTGACAAGTCTGCTTGAGCATATCACTGTAGGTGATGCGTTTCTGACTGCCAACATCATTTCCCTCCCACAATAATGCTGTATGGTTGCCACGTCCTTCCAGGACATGCTTATCCAGTGCATTGTAGCAAATGTTTGTGTATCCTCCTTTAAACCACTATATACACAGGCATGGAAAATGCACCAAATGCCGGATAGGAGTAAACCTCAGCTGGGAACTAAGAAAGAAAGGTAAGCATCTCAGAATACTGATTAAGTGTATACAAGAGTTATCTTTCATGAAAGTAAATAGCAGGGACAACCCCATAATGTACATTTGTCACATAATTTCTACTTATCATCTTTTGTTACAAAGAGTGAGTCTATTTCAGAATTGGAAGTTCATGTCAACAAAAACAGGACCCTTTTATCTTATTTTGTTACTAAGAGCACTACTTCAGAATTGGAAGTTCACCTCAACAAAAACAGGACCCTTTATCTTCTTTTGTTACTAAGAGTACTATAATTTCAGAATTGGAAGGTCACCTCCACAAAAACAGGACCCTTTTGCAAGTCAAAGTTGTATCGGCAGATCGGCTTTGTAGTATCCCACTTGCGCTCCCAGTGGAAGTCATTGGCAAATGAGCCCCAGAACCTGGCTGGATCATTCATAGATTGCTTGTACATTTCTTCATACTGTGCCAAACCCACCAATAAGCAGCATCCACCAAATTATGCTCTTCAATTAGCTACAAATTCATGATGGTGCCACTCTGGTTTTCTAAAATACTAGTCATTTTTTTCCACAAATCCAAGTGCACATTGGAATTGCTTGAAAGTTGCTTCAACCAACACTACACCAAGATATGGCATCCATGACTGTTCCTTTTTGACTGGGTTAGTTGCTTATGCCATTTCTAGTCAAATCAGACCCATCATTTATGCCATTTCTAGTTGTATAGGCCTAGCCATGGATGCCATGTTTTAGCATAGTGCAAATTTGTTTATAAATTGGCAGAAATGAGCAAGATGGATCAAAAGCCTTAAAAAATGAGCTCCAGAACCTTATTGAAATTCATATCACATTTTGGTCCATGATTCCCCAGGGAAAAACTTTTAGTCTAGAAAGAAAAGAATCACATTATTACCATGTCGATTATCCAACCCTGGAGCTTCAACAACAAAAATTGGCAATAGACTCACTTCATTGACTTTTGAAGCAAACTCAAGCACGGAGTGGTACTGATATTCAACAGACCAGCAGTACATTCTTGACGAGTCCAGAGATCCTAATAAATCTTCCTCTCAATTCCTTTGTTGTAAAAGAATTGCAATGAAAGAATTGAATTAGTTAAACTAGACTGGATCAAAATCACTTTCTTCAAGTCTTCTTCTCTACGAATCGCCCTGCTGGCTTATGTGTTCCGTGCTTCTTGGCAATGCATCATGAAGCTGGAGATTAACCTTCTTCACCCGGACTAGAGCTGGCTAGTACCTGTGACTCGAAAGTAACCGGAAGCAGAAAGAAGTTCATCGCTATGCAGAAGTAAGGCACACGACATCTAAGAACTATGCTAGAAGATTACAGAGCGTTTTTTCTCAAGGGACACAAGGAAGTTCAGAACCTACAGATGCAGCTAGTTGCTTTGCTCATCTCGGTTCTAGAATCCGCGATTTTGGTACAGGATTGGTGCAATGAAACGCGTCCGCAAACAAGAGAATCGCGCACGTACGCACGTATACTAAAAGAGCGCGCGTAATTGCTCAATTACGAACAACTTTTTGACGTCCCGCGTCAACGCTTTGCCGTCGCTTCTTGCACGAAAGATATAGCTTGCCTACAACTTATTAGAAAGCTAGAACAAAATTCCGAATCACTTGCTTGATAGCGATCGAGCCACTGTCGAAATTGACACATCCTTTCGCAGTTCTACTACTGAATCTTTTCGAATATCCAGAAGCAAAAAAATAGCCTTCTTATTATCTGAATTCAGCGAGCGACGGCAGCATAGTGCATCCATTTTACAAGAAACGGGCAAAAATCCAGTAGAGCTTTCCATACTACGCCCTCAGACGGGGAAGATTAAAGAACAGATAAGAAATATCTGCACGCGCAGAAGCGAAAAAATACAAAAAAATAAACCACATACAGACACACAGAAATCGACAGAGATTCAAGAGTTTGCAGTACTCGCCTGCGTTCTTGAAGACACCAGGGCTCTGGATACGAATTCCCTGGACGGAGACACCGGGAGTTTCAAATCCTCCGGATTCTCCTGGGCGGCGGCTTCTTCGCGCTTGCCGAGCGCCGGTTGTTGCCAAAGCTTGACATCCATGGCAGTCACTGACTTCTTCACATGCCTCAGGGTGGTATTCAAGCGCCTGTGCGTCGCATTCCTGTCGTCCATAGCGCAGCGAACCAGCAAGAGCAGCCCCGCAACAACAACGGCGGGAGCAAAGGAACGAAGGAACGAAAGAGAGAGAGCGAGCGAAAGAGAAAACAGACCCCACGGGGTTCAGCCACCCGCTTCGTCTCAGTATCCAGGTCCTCAAATCACGTCCTCAAATCTGCAACACTGCAAAATATGCCACATCCAGGCAGGTCCCAAACCACATCCTGAAATCTGTCACAGGGCCATCCATATCCAGGTCCTCGAACCACATCCTGAAATCTGTCACGTCCTAAAATCCCGCCATATCCCACGCCCACGCCCTAAAGAGCAAACCAGGTGATGACATCTCAACGAAATGCCCCTTTTCACATGTGGAAATTGTGCGACGCTGTTCTTTTTACCACACCTGGGTCTTGCTATATTATACTATATTAAATTAAATTAAATTAAATTTGTGGCCTATTTTAATTGGGAGGATAATACTTGGGTAAAATACACAGTCAATGGTTTTTTTTTTTTTTTTTTTTTATTTATAATTCTTACTTTTCTTTTTTTT
>Ga0116227_10011563_pt1 | contig 14775 bp, 9 predicted proteins | sample S1TSphgellanicum_FD_89693 | JGI IMG/M metagenome (GOLD analysis project Ga0116227, IMG submission 89693) | Host-associated microbial communities from peat moss isolated from Minnesota, USA - S1T2_Fb - Sphagnum magellanicum MG | ecosystem: Host-associated > Plants > Peat moss > Unclassified... | reverse complement strand
TGGCTATTTTATTAATGGCTATTAGTGGTTATTCTATTGGTGGCTATTAGTGGCTATTTTATTAATGGCTATTAGTGGTTATTCTATTGGTGGCTATTAGTGGCTATTTTATTAATGGTTATTAGTGGTTATTCTATTGGTGGCTATTAGTGGCTATTTTGTTAATGGCTATTGGTGGCTATTTTATTAGTGACTATTGGTGGTTATTTTATTAATGGTTATCGGTGGCTATTAGTGACTATTTTATTAATGGTTATTGGTGGTTATATTATAACCATTGGTGGTTATTGTACTATAAGTTATTACTGATTATTTTATGTTATATTATGATTATTGGTAATTATTTTATTATAAATTATTGTTGGATGTTCTAGGCTATTTTAATTTAAGTCATTATATTTTATTAAAGATTATTTTAAGTTATTATACTTAGGATAAAATAACTTATAATAACATAAAGTATAATGACCTTAAATAACTTAAAGTATAATTTGAAATAACATATATTAATTTAAAATAACTTTAAAACCTATCATAAGTTAGCTAAGATATCTTAAGGTAGAATAACATATAATAATTTATAATAATGTATAATAACTTGTAATAACATAGGATATAAGTTAGAATAATTAAAGTAGCCTCATATAATATAAGGTATATCATAAAGTAACATATCTATGGTATTTAAAATAACATAGAAATAAAACTAATTACTACAATAAATTATAATAGTGAATTATGTTAACCATTAGTGAAACACGATGTTTACAAAATGACATTATGGTGAAAGAACTTTAACCAGGGTGAAATCATTACAATGTAATGAACTTATTTCACTTGTAAAGTCCCATAATGATTTAGGCTAATGAATTGCACCCCACTTTTGTAGTAATGAATGAACATTCAACAAGTGAAACCTTCTCAATATTTCCAATCTTCATTTTTCATCACTTTAAACTATTAAACCTTATCACACATTTAATTGTTATATGACTATAAATAACTTTGTCACAAAATTTAGACCACCAAATCTTTGGAGCAAATAACAAATAACAAACATAATTATTTTAAACGTTCTAAAAATTATTTAATTACTATAATAGTGTTCATGTTGACTTACAATATTGGATTATGGGTTTCAATAAAATATGGAATTGTCCAAGTATTCAATGACATGCACATCAAATAATGCACTAAAGTCTAATACATGAATTTTTATTTTGTAATCCCACGCAACATGTCCTTTCAAAATTGGGGGGAAAAAATTCAAAATCCTCTTCATTCCTCCATAATTTTATTAATAACAATTTTTTTACATATGTGTTGAAGTGAATTGCCTTCCACCTTTGGTGGCATTTCATCGTTGAACTCGTTACAATACCCTTGTTCTTTCATCAACCTTGTCTATTTTTCATCATCAACATCCTTACAAGACTTAGTGGAGATGGCGGTGTCATTTCATGTGCATCATTGATGTCCCCAAAAAATCATTCTACATATGGTAACGGGTCTTGCCCATCCACTTTGTTGCTTATTACCAAAATTTTCATTAATGCATCCATATGGGTGTATGCACTTTAAGGTGCTCATTTTCGGCGAATGTTCCAGTCCTTAAAATCCATATGGTAGTGTTAAAATGATAGTCTATTTTGATCTCATTAATTTAGTGGGGAATTACACGATAGTTAATGAACTAAAAAATCAATATGAAAAATAAAATTTCTAATTTTTATTCAATTTTCATGCTATAAATAAATAAATTGAAATCCACCCAAAAATGATTATGATATGGACTTATGAAGATATGATTCATTTTAGGCCATTCAAAAGTCCATAATTTTTTTGGTTAAATTTTTTCTAACAATTATTTTGCACATATGTTTTTTTGTTTTAACATATCATATATTGATTCCATATAATATATCCCAAATAGAATTCATACAAAAAAAATACATACATATATATATAGGCACAAACAATAAACTAATCCATATTTTTCAATTTCAAAAGTCCATTACTATATGTTTGTTGTATATATGTTGTAATTTTTTTTATAGATATCTTCTTCTTCAAGTTGACAATCCAAATCTAGCCACAAATGTGATGTGGAAAAAATATTATTTTTGGGGTAAGATTTTCTTTGGGTGGTACCACTAGGAATGTCACACCTTGATTTTCCTGGACCCATGGAACTTTGAAAAGTCATAGGAAACATTTAAATAAGTAATTTCATAGATTTTTTTAATGAATACATTTATTAGGTTCCATAAATTTTTCAATTAAAAAATATTTAAAATATTGTGTATTTTGATGTTTCTAATCATTGCATTTAGAAAAAGTTTTAGGAATGTAATGTTAATTATTTTCCTTGAATTTTTTGGGTCAAAAACAAAAATTTGAAACATAATTTGGGAATTTTTTGGGGAATTTTTTCCTGAGGTAATTTGGAAGTCATTTTAGTTTTTTATTTATATTAGACAATTAATTGAATAAACATAATTTAGTTATAAATTTCCAAAGTTAAGGCTATCAATTTTTGAAAGGGCCATTTTGATTAAGAATATTTTTTTAATTTTTTAAAAAAAAATTTAAGTTTCAAAAAAAACTTCAAGTCATATATTATTGCATTCAATTGGTAAACATGAGGGAAAAAAAAATTATATTTGTGAAAATATTTTAAATAGAAGGGCCCATGGAAATTATTTGGTTGTTTTCGATTCCTTTTTCATTCCTTGAGGTGGTTTTTAGTGGTACCACCCAAGGATACTTTCACCCATTGTGCCATGTTAATAGCATGTAAATGCACATCACTATGCAAAACACTGGATTGTGACACAAAAAATGAGCCATCCTACCTTGCAACCACCCATATTTCTACTATATACAAGCACATGTGTTTCATATGCATCATTCTTTGGGTCCAAATTGTTTTCCAACCACTTTTTTCAATATAAACAATATAAAACATCCTTATCCTTTTTGTTTCTTCTACTAAGTGGTTTGTTTTAAAAGCTTTTATTCTATTGGTTGTGCTTCCATTTTGGCATATGGAATTTTTAGTGGAAAATAAAATAAAATTTCACTTATAGTAGGAGAGTAAACATTCCATGTGTACACTATCACATGACTTATGTGTTGGAATATTTTTATTTGTCAAAAAAATGCAATTATTTGATTAATGTGTTGGAACAATCAAAATATGTTAGAATTATTGTTCCAAGACTTCCATCAATAAAAAATGTTTAGTTTTTGAAAAGTTAATGTGTTCAAATAAGATTTCTTTTTTTGCCATGACATTATGGTGGATTTATTGAATGTTGAAACTTGATGGGATTTGTTACAAAGAATCAACATTCAAATAATCACTTTTAAGAAGTTCACGTAATGATTTGATTTGTTTATGAGATTTCATCTAGTGAAAGAAACACATGTTTTTTTAATGTTATTGTAGTGGTCATAGGTAAATTGCACTACAAGTCCCTTAAATTCCCTAAACTACAAAATCTTGTTGTTTGCTTATATAATCCTCTAACAATCTAATATGTGTAAAAAATATTTTTGTTATTGGGGGTTGTGACTGATTTTATCATAATAACTTTCAACCATTAGATTTTTTGATGTTATTCATGTCACATTCTATTGAAAGCATGATCCTACATGTGATGACATGTGTCAAGCTTTAAAAATGAAATCAATATGCCATTTAAATTTACTTTTCAGCTAGTTATTGATATATGTCCTCACAACAACTTCATTGAAACAAAATTGTTTATGTTCTTCATGGCTAATGTTGTAAAAATGAATTCTTGTTTTTTATGTTGTTTTCTTGTCATTCAAATACTTCAAAATACAAAAATAAAATAAAGTAAAATGATTATGCAAATAATTTGAACACATGTACATTATGATGTGGTTAATGTGTTAAAATATTTGCATTTGTTAAGGAATATTCAAATATCCCTTTGATGTGGCAACATCTTGGGACATGTCAAAAAATATTCAATCCATGTTAGGTAAGCATGTTAAAAAAGATTCCCCTACATATTCTACAAAATATTTTTCTTTATTTACACTCATGCTCAAATGTTCACCAAATAACATTCTTGTTAGATTGTAATGATGCTAAGGTGATGTTGGCTATAAAACCCAATGAAAAATTAAAGTTGGAGGGGGTGGGGGGGGGGGGGAAATAATGTAGTCACATCATACTATTTTGCAAGATGCTTATGTTTGAATTTCAATCATGTCATTATTAAGAAGGAATTAAAAACATTTTTGCGTATTATGGTAAGCCAAAACATAAAGAAGTCAAATGTTAAAGAAATTATAACTTTTTGATTTCATATAATGTGATGTTAAAGTACATTTGTGTAAAAAATTATGTTATAATATATTGAAAAATCCAACTATACTCCAAAAGGGTAAATGCTCACTCACCCAAAAAGGGTGGATGAAAGTCCATTTTTACAGTTCAAATCTAGTGATTTTTCAAAAAAAAACATTTAAATAATGTTGAAGTTCACATTTTTCTCCATTTCCAAATTCATACCATCATAATTAATTATTTTAAAATTTTTAAAAAATATGGGCCTTGAAAAATCAATTTAGATATTGAAATGGACTTTACAAATTTGAAATTTTCGTTTGAAATCTTAAATTTTTTGAGAGACTTTTTCTTGCTTGATTTTTTCATCTTAAATGTTATGGTATTTCAATGCATGATGGTAAAAAGTTATAGGCTTAGTTTCCAATTCCATTAAAAGAGAAAAATCCATAATGATAATTTTTTGGGGTAGTTTGGATTGTGATTTGGATGTACCATCCTTTGTAAAGTCCACCTTTAATTCAACATTTATCCTTTTGGTAATTTTTTTTTTTGGGTTTGAAAGATTAAAATGTAGGTTTCAATTTTTCATTTCACTTTTGCCAAGTTTTTCAAATAGATTTGAATACAATGCAACAAAACTTGACTCACTAAAAAAAAACTACCACTATGATTTCCAAGAAAGTCCACTATAGTGTGCTTTTACCCAAAAATGATTGAAATGCTTTTTAATCTTTATGAAAATTTCAATTTCTATTAAATATTAAGGTTTATCAACCGTGTGAAAAGTTTGATCATTATCATATCACATTTTTTTTAGGACATTGACCATAAATACATGTGAACATCAAAATATAAAGCCCAAACACCAAAAATGAAACCCAAAATTAAATGCAACACATTTTGGGAGGTGTATACTATAATGCTTGTCACTAAAGTGCCCAAATTGGTCACCCTATAATGGGCTTCCACCCAATTGCACATGGGGTCATCACAAAGGCAATGGATATCACATGGCAACATTTGTACCAATTGGCACATTGGATGTGTTAGTGTGGGAAATGCTTATACAATCCACATCATTACATTTGGATGTTTGAAATGTATGTTACAATTATATAACAATCAAAACACAAAGTCAATGCACGTTGACCAAAATAAGTTGACAAAAATATTGATTAAAATACTTCATACCTAAGTCAACTTCCCTAAAAATCATCTGCAATTAGTCATTTTCCAATGTGGAATTTGATATTAAAAAATGACCATATTTTTCACAAAAAGTTGTAGCCTAGTTGCAATGTAATAGATATGGACACATAATTATAGATTAGGGTGGTATTTGTAAACACTATTTGTCATAGCGCATTTCAATTTACTTATAATAAAATTGATGGTATGCATTTCACAAAATAACATGCCGTTCACCTTTGAAGACCTTGTTGTGAGTTAACACATAAGTCCATTGCAATAGATAATAAAGTTCATGATGTTAATTTGGGAATTGACTTCACCTTAATCCTCAAAGAACTTATTGTGGGTTAACACACAAATATGTCTCATTTTATTAAAAAATACATGGTATTCATTTTTGAAAAAGCAAAGTCTTGGGCTCAACCCTTGAAGACCTTGCAACTTAGCACACTTGAATCCATTCCAATCTACTAATTACAAATTTGTGCATTTATTTGGGAAAATAGCTTGGGCTTGACCCTCTATGATCTTGATGTGGGTAGCACTAGTGTTAGGCATGTATTGGCTTTTGAACATACCACCCAACATCCACATTTGATGAGATTAGATGCATGAAATGGGGATGCTATCAATAATCCAAGAAGTCAGTTATGAAAATCTTGGTAACTTTACTAACTTCATGTTGAAAATATAATGAATGAACTTTTAATTACACCATACAAGATTTCAAAAGGTTGCAATGAAGTTGAGAGATCAAGAAGATGTTTTAAAAGTTTTTGGTTAGTGAAACCATGAAAATATCATTTGGAGTTTCTCTTTCTTCTGTTATGGTGATACTTTTGTAAGATAATTAGTGGAAAACAAACTTGAATTTTTGGATTCGTTGAATTATTTAGTTTGTTAGGCAACAAAGGATAGTAATGAATCAACACCCACCAATGCCCTATTTTCAATGGATGTTGGCTTTGGCATAGGTAGGAAACTTTTTTTCATTGGGTCCCTATCACACAACTAACATGCCTAAGTTAGCATAGTTCTTCCATTTGATGTTGCACCTCCTTTAAAAAACAATTTTTTACCTTTCTTACTTCATTTACCTACTAGCCTCCTTCTTGCCCATACCTAGCAACTAACAAACCAACTACCACAACATACACATTAATTACCTACCTACCTACCTAAAAAGTCTACTTCCACATACTTGCACCAATTTGTCTACTCACCAATTAGGGCCACATGATGTTTTGTCATGGCAAACTCAAAGTACCATGGTTGGTTTCCTTCAATCTCCATTGAATCAACATTTGCTTCAAACATGTCAACAACGTTTTTTAGTGTGTTTTCATCATCAGCATTTTTATCCTCTTTTCTTCAATTTTGCTTCAAGTCTTTATTGATCCTTTTCTTATAGTCTTGAGTCAAATGTCCCGACTTTTCACAATCATAACATGTACCTAATATTTTTTCGTAATGTTACCTTTTTAATCCTAGTTGTTGTTTTGTTTAAGAACAAGTCTTGCTACAATGATTTTTGTTCACCATTTGCTTGAACTTCATTCATTCAATGCTTCACTTGCTATCTCTTAGCTCCATGTAATAGGACTCTTGCAACAATTTTTGCACAAGCTTATTAAAATTTGGCAACCCATCTTGAACTAAAATTGCCTACACAACACCTTTGTAGTGTTTTGGAAAAATGTCATCTTCATTAATGGTTTCACATATTTCAACTAGTTGGATTGTAAGGTCCTTTATCGCTAACATCTAAAATTGTTCATACTTGACCCATCTTCCATTTAAAGATATTGTAGCTTATGAAACATCAAGCTTTTAAGAGTGGTCTTAGTTTTGTAGATATATAAGCTTTGTCACAACATTCACTAAATCCTCTTAGTCTTGAATGTAAGAAATTATCCCATCCCTAATAACTAGGGTGATGACAATTAGGGCTTGCATTCTAGCTTGTTCTAACATTCCATAACTATTTGTCATTGTTCAAGCAATGTCAATTGGGCATACTAGGTGCTAGAGGATCTCCCTCAACAAGATTTTGTTGATTTTGAATCTTTGGAAATTACATATTGATTGTTTTTGCAATCTTGCTACTTTTGCTCAATTAATCTCACCATAGCTTCTCATTTTGACAACTTTAGACATTGGGATTACTCTAGATTATAACTCCTCTAAATTGATTTGGTCACCAATCACATTGAAACTTCATGAACTCATTCTAAGTCTATGGTAATTCACACTAGCTTTCACAAGTGTACAAACACTAATACGAGTGCTTGGATACCATGTTCAAATAAAAACCTTAATGCTTGAATAAGTGTATCGAACAATATGTCAGTTATAATACATGAACAATTTGTTTATATCCTTTCATTCGAGTAATTTCTGATACCTAATTTGCTACTATGATCAATCTCTAAAATAAAGGTAGCCAATAGTCATTTTCTAGATGAATGATGTGTGTAACAATAATTTATTAATGGGTCATTATTCAGCCCTTTTCTATGAGGATACAATTAATAGTTTGGATTAGCTATACCATTGGAGTACTAATAACTATGTTTCACATTGCCTTCACAAATGCAACAAAAACTCAACATGCAATTAAAAAGGAAAAAAACTGAAATTCTGGTGACCACAAAACCTGAAAATCACTATTTTAACCTTAATTTTTAAAAATGATAACTGGAAAATTTTTGCCTAGGAAAACACCCCTGCCATCCTGCAGGAAGCATCCATTTTTTTTATTAGTGAAAATTCGCCAAAAAGAGAAATTACAAATAAAAATTCAAAAGAAAAGTTATTTTGGAAGGTTTTGATAGCCAAAAGTGAGGGGGAAAATAGCAAAAATTGTCATATTTCTACATTTGGTCTTTGATGTGTAGTGATATACATATATCTTTCTAGGGATGATTTAGGCTACATATTCCTAAAAAAGCACTAGTAGGGAGTAATGGCAGCTTATCACTGCCACCATTCATGATGAATGTGATGGTTACAACTGCACTCATTTTTCTTGTGTTTGTTTGTTGCGGTTATGCTGGAACTAACACAATAGTCATATTAAAAGCAAAACGTTGTGGAGTTTTCTCTGCAATCTCATAGATAGTTTTACCAGTGGGTGGGCACACATAAGTATTGGGAGAAAACAAAGTCAGTGGGTAGTCATGGGAGCTTGTCACACTTGTGAGCAACTCTCATAAGATTAGGACTGCATGTTGTCATGTTACCTTCAAAGTGGTACTATTGTGGAGATATCTCTGCAATCTCATAGTGATGATGCAAATGAGAATCCTGCACAGGGATGGAACACAAAGCAGATATAGAAAGATTCTCTTGGTGAAACAGCTTATGAGGAAAATACAAAAGCATTGGAAGGTAAAAATGGACCATTGCAAAGAGGAAATAACAAATGTTATTGCCACAATTGTCTTACTTACACAGAATGAATACAGAATGACAAAATGAGGCATAATCTTCAAATTCTCACAGGACTTTTAAACATTTGGATGTTCAGCACAAGGGTTTCTCTTTCTACATTTCAGCACACTTGCAATATGCACATCACACGATGAAAGTCACGGTGGGGCATATCTGTCCTCATGATGAGTTGGTAGGACACTCCAAATGTCATGGGGTCCTTGACAATGTTTACTTAGAGACCATTCCAAAGATGCAACTGAGTCCTTCACTCAAGTCTAAAATTTTGTACAAATGAAATGGCTTGCAGATACCTGCACTCTTGTACATGGAGGAGAACTGTTTTCTGGCAGATCTATTGTCCTGGAGTCTGCAGAAATAGTAGGATAAGGCCATAGACATTCAGTTCCTCTCTGGTTGATGAGTAATGGAACCCCTCCTTTGCGATTCCAAGGGGATAACAGCAAACAGACTCTGATATGCAACCACAAGAGTAACCTGTAGTCCAAAAGTGGGCCAGTGGGTTAAGTCAGAGAGAATTAAACTTTAAAAAAAGTATAGGCCAAGAGAATGCAAACAAAGAAATTCAAAAAAGGTTATGTGAATATTGGAGATCTTGGAAATTCAACTTGTTACAATACAGCTGAAGAGCCACTTGTGATGAAACCCTAAAGGTGCACCAACATTGCCTCAATTTGATTTCCATGACACTGGAGAAGAGACTTTTAAGCTGAACAGATAAGAAAATCTCCAGAGCTACCTGTGGCTGAAAGCAGAGTTGCTCTCCGACAACATATGTCAAGCCTTGATATTGAGGTCCAGGGTATCTTTCACCTTGAACTTCTTCAACTTGTTCTTCTTCCCGAAAACAGTCATCATAGAAACCAGGCCTGTCTTTGGAGGTCGAGCCCTTTCAATCTCATGTTGCTCCACCAAGTTATTCATGAACTCCAATACAGCCTGCAAGTAACCATGTTAGCAATTCCAGATAAGTACAGTTCAATGAAGACAGACAGTCATGTCATATCTTGCACATCATCCCACAAAGAAACAAGCCCAGCAGTAGTTCAGCTTGCTCAGATGTGCAAAACTAGAATACAAGAGATATATCTCCACTCATATAGATGTCTGTTTGGTATCCATAAACCACTCAAAATATGGATGATAACTCTTTGCTGCAGTTAGAATTTCTGAAATGAGGCAAACAACTTGAGAACCAGATACTGAAAAGAACACAAGAGTCTCAAATTCCCATACAAGCTGCCAAAGGAGTGAACAAATGTGGAAGGATCAATTACCTCCTTCCCTTGCTGTGCAACTTCTCGAGGTGGAATACGCCATGGGTTGCCATCCAGAGTAAGCTTCTGGAGGCCAGTCAACATGGCAAAGGAGTCAGGGAGCACCATGATATGGTTGAAGCTGATGTTCAGGTCTTGCAAGCTCTGCAGGTGACCAATTGAGTTTGGAAGCTCCTGGAGCTCTGTGAAGTTGGATGATACATCAAGCCTCCTCAAATGGGGCAGAAAACATAGGCTCTGAGGAATACTCTCCAGGTGGTTGAAGTGAACATCCAAGTCTGTCAAATTGGTTAGAGAAGATATGGTGGTTGGCAAGCTCTTAAGGCTGTTGAGATGGACAGAAAGCCGCTGTAATGACTTTAGGTGGCCTATTGCCTCGGGCAGTGCCTTCAACTGGTTGAAATCTGCATTGAATTCCACAAGTGAGGTGCATAGACCAATTGTCCATGGCAACTCCTCAATGTAATTCTTTTGGATGCTTAGTGTGGTCAAGTTGGTGAGGCATCCAAGAGCCTCTGGCAACCTCTTGAGCTGGTTAGACTGAACATCAAGGAAGGTGAGTCTTGACAGCTCTCCAATAGACTCTGGCAAGGTTTGTAATCGATTCCCTGTCAACAGTGAAATGCTCAATCTTAGATCCAAATTTCAAAAATGACTTCTACAACTGTTACTTATCATGTCTTGGGGTTTTCCATGGGTTTGCACAAAATGGTTCCACCCTTTGTTTGTGCCCCATCCACATGGATTTGGAATCTACTAAGAATCCTTCACAATTGTTGGAAGAAACCAGAACAAAATGTTGGTCCCAGCATCTGTGACCAACTGAAGATGAAGGGACTCCACCACAGCTACAATCTTTGCTTTACAATAGACAAAGATGCCACAAGGAGGTCAATAGTCATATCCTAAGCATATTTCCAATGTTAGTGGTGCATGTTTGTTCATGAGTTCAAATCCTTATGTCAATCAGTGTTGTGATATTGTAAGTCCCACTGTTCTAAAAAGTTGCTTCCAGTTTTGACTGCTCACCGCAACTAGAGATGCCCCTACATATGACCTCCCCGCAACTTCTGTCAGTCAGGCGTTGTAGCAGGGCTCACGCTAAGAACTCACCTCTTAAGCCCTGCTGTATAGCCTGTGTCCTGGCCACCACAGGAAACCCAGGTCAATATTTTTCCATGGGATCCTGTGGCTTCTCACACCTGTACACAAGGTAAATAAGCAGTCTCCATTCATGCATACTTCAGCAAACACTATTCATGGCCAAGAGAACTTCAATGGCCCCTGGAAAACTGCAACACCATGAGTAGCAAGAGGCATCCGTTGCCTATATTTACCACCTTTCTTCCATCTTATTTAGTTCTGTGCTTCTCATCTGATTCATGATGTAGTTCTTGCACTGGCAAAGTAGTGCTGTGAGTATCTATCATTCCTCCCACTAGGGCACAGGTTCTGGCATTCATGTTTGGTTGCATCATTACCTGACAAATCCAGAGACGTGAGGTTTGTTACAAGGCCTATGGACTCAGGGAGCCAGGAAATCACTTTGCTGCTGAGATTAAGACTCTCCAACTTTTGGGCTGCTGCTTGTTCCAAAGTCTCCAGAAGCTGGGGTGAAAAAGAACGGACACCCTCCACACCATCCTCATCAACAATTCGCATCTCCAGAACTACAGACATACATAAGCAAACAACACTGTCACAGGCATACTCTCAAAGGAGCAAAGCTCTTCCTGACAAAAAGCTCCAAGCTCCTAGATTTAGAATACTCAAGTGGCAATTCACCATCCCCACTTGCAACCTGAGCATTACTTGGCTCAGAATTAAGCCTCAAAAGACCAGGATGACAGATAAAGAATAGATGCACAACCTGGAGCAGTTGAAGGACCTCGCGACCTAGCCAATCCTGCCGAAGATGTGTCCCGACTCATTGCATTTGATGCACCATTCGATGACAGCACTGGTGATGACCACCACGACTCCGTTCCCGTTCGACTAGCTGACGGAGTTGAATATCTCGTATCCAGAAAGTTTGAGCCTGTCTCTGGTACAGTACTGTCTTCAGAGACGGCAGGCAGCGAAGTGTTGAACTTTTCGGATGCCGAGTGACTACTGCCACCATCTCTGTTGTACTCATTCAAGACACCATTGCCTACTGGGCTGTTATGAATTGGATGAGATGCAGCAGTCTGGACTCGCTGCACAAGAGCTTCATAGTGGCGATGCCGTGTTTCGATCTCCATTGTGGCCATTGCCATGCGCTTGTCTGCTTGGGCCTGTTACAGATTCAACAGAAACCCTTTCAAACCCCAGGTTTGGAGATACAACAGGGTTCATCTTCCCACACACCCACAGAGCTCCGAAGAGCTTGCTTGTCAAATGCTGGACAGTGAATGGCTCTCCCTTTTGCAGTGAAGGGATAATCGAGGAAGCTGGAAACTATTTTTACCTACCTGTGAGCGCAGTACATCTTCGCGCATTTCTTGGAACGCTCGGAACACTGGATTGGGAACCGCTGCAGGTCTTGGCTGACTGAAAAGCTCTTCCAGCCGCGTTGCCAGTGCTGCGTCCACTCTCGACAGCGTCTGCTGCGCGATTTGTACCTCCTCCGGCCCGGGACGAGCAGGGAGCGAACCTTGCAGTCTCGCCATCTCGGACACGATATCCTCCATCGTTTCCGTTCTTCTTGCCATATTCACCGCTCATAACCCGCGTCCGTCCGTCTGCCCGCAAAGGGACGATGAGAGTTGCAAGACGGATACACCTGCAGTATTTTCTTTCTGCACTAGAATTGCTCACGAACAAGCTCGCTGGTCATCTCTCTATCAGAATCAACAGCGACGCTCGTGTCATTTGTACTAAAGCGCAGCAGCAGTACGCGGTGCAATCTTCCGTACAAACTGTGCTACTCGGAGTCTCTCGCTCGTCTGAAAACCGCGGAACAAGACAACTGCAATGAAACATGCTAGTGGCCCATCTTCTTCCCTCGATGACCAGATGACGAAACTGGGATTGCCTCCTCGTCGTCTCCACAAGTTTCACAGGGAGAGAGAGAAAGTTCTTCTTCGTTTCAAAGCAGAACGAGATGGTGACAAAGGAACAGTCTAATGCATTCGAATTCTCAGAATCACGAGCGCAACAAAATCGCACTGCAGAGGAAGTCTCTTCTGATCAACGGACCAGGACACTGAAGAGGGGAGGAAGAAGAGTATTATTACCGAGCATCGCCGGAACTGTCTCCAATGCAGACAGGAGCTGATGATAACATACAGCAAAACCGCATGATCAAGCTCAGAACAGCAGAAGAGCAACTCTCGAATTCAAGGCGATGAGAGACGACGGTTCTCAACCTTGGAAGAGCAGGCAAAGGTTCAAAAGAAGAAAGCCTGAAGCTGCACACAAAGAGTACACAAACAGGAAGCAAGATATATATATGTTCTTTCTCCAAAGACAGGAACTGATGGTGTTGAGAACTTGCGGATTCAAACTCTGTTCCCCTGAAACGAAACGGCTCCTGATCAAACTTGGCGCCGCCAAAAGCTCCGCAGAAACATCACTATGGCACCCGTACACAGAATTTACCGATTGCAAATTCAGATGGATTCTCCTCCCTCTCGATTGAGTCTCTTTCGCCCTTTTTCTCTCTCTCCCTCTGTATACTACTCGGGGTCCTTGAAAATAAAGGAGGGGGGGGTGGGGGGGTGGTGTTGTTCCAAATAAAGACAATAGCAGAAAAAAAAAGGGATTGAGAAAACGGCAAACGACCAACCAAGAAGAGAAGCCGCAAAACGAGATTTCTCCTAGCAACAACAAAGCCACACGACACAAGAAGCGAAACAGCAGAAGAAAGACAGCAGTAACTGTATGAAAAAGAAGGAGAAATCCCCTCAGAGCGTTGAGACAAAACAGGGCGAGTAAGAAACCTCAATCTGTTGTGGGGCAGCAACAGACTGGAGACAGGCAGACAGACAAACAGAACCACCAACCAATCCAACCAACTAACGAGAAGTGCAAAGAGGAGACCGTCCGCGCGCACTGGCAACAAAGCGCTACGTCAGGGTGAGATCGCAGCGAGGAAGACGGTCTCGCAGCCGTCTGATGTCCCATCGGACGCCCGTTAAAATTCCTGTGACAGCAGGCGAAGTTGTGTCTTCTGGATGCTTCTTGGCTCCCTTGTATGGGGCCCAATTAGGGCACAGGGACGCTGACGTGGCAGAGACCCGGATGGGCCTTAAACCCGGAGACTAGATGCCTATTTATAGCTAGTGGCCGTTTGTCATTTTCCCTTTGAATTGAAAAGAATTGTGACAGGGGGTTTTGCTCTTTTTTGTTCAATTTTTAAACAGAGAGAACTAGCCTAACTAGGTATTTTAGTTGCCTTTGGACTTCAAGCTCTTTTTTTGAATTTTTTTTTTTTTTTTTTTTTTTTTAACAAAATTGTTAAACTCATTTTTTATTATTTTTTTTTAAAAAAAAAAAAAAAAATTTTTTTTTTTTTTTTTTTTTTTTTTTTTATTATTTTAAAAT
>Ga0116227_10011562_pt1 | contig 14777 bp, 8 predicted proteins | sample S1TSphgellanicum_FD_89693 | JGI IMG/M metagenome (GOLD analysis project Ga0116227, IMG submission 89693) | Host-associated microbial communities from peat moss isolated from Minnesota, USA - S1T2_Fb - Sphagnum magellanicum MG | ecosystem: Host-associated > Plants > Peat moss > Unclassified... | reverse complement strand
CTTTTTCTTTTGTTTTGATAAAAAGAAAATGGAAGTAATTCACCATTTTTTTTTTTTATGGGGGGGGTTAAAAAAAAAAAAAAAAAAGATGGCAAGAACTATTGTCACCTTCTTTTATGGTGATGTTACAAAGAAGAAGAAGGTGACGATAATTGTTGTTGTCACCATCTTATGTGGTGGTGTTGTAAAAAAAAAAAAAGGCGACAACAATTGTTATCTTTACATAGAAGAAGGCAACAACAGCAGCTACCATTGCCTTCTTTTATGGTGGTGTTGCGGAAAAAAAGAAGAAGGTGATGGCAACTTTCGTCACCTTCTTCCATGGCTTTGCTACAAAAAAAAGGCAATGGCAATTATCATCACCTTTTTCGTTTTTCCTTTTTCTTCTTCTCTAATCCTTTTGGTCTAATTCATTAAAATTGACAATTAACAATGAAATGGTTGTTTTTGAATGTTGAAGGTTGTACTGGCTAAAGGATGAAGATTGAAGAAAGGTGGTGGTGATTTAGAAGTTCAAAAGCAAAATGTTACTTCATCATAATAGACAATTGGGAAACAAAATGTTGATCCATTACAACCAAGACTTAGGGAGCAAATGTTGCTCCATTAGAATTGAGACTTGAAGGGATTTTTATTATAAAGTAATGACTTTTTAATACATATTTCTTGGTTTAGGTCCGAAACTTGAAACCGACCAGGCCTCTTAGCCATTGGCACCCCCTTGTCTACCTAATATGGCTTGAAAGGACAAAGAATGGACGAAGGTTGGGTCAAAATGAAGTGTAAAGTTGGCACTTGCATTGTCACATATTGTGCCAAATGCTTATTGACCAAACATTTGAAGGAGGTGCATGGCTTGGTGGCTAAACCTAAGAGGCCTTCAACTTCTAAAAGAGGTCCTTGACATCAAAACCATGCTAAAATGAATGTTCGCATCTTGGGAAATGTCATGCCTTGCAAAGGTAAAATGATCAAAAGGTTGTTAATCGCACTTGTGCCAAGGCCAATGTAAATGAAATAAGTTAGTTATTGTTATAAAACAATGTTCACCATTACCAAAACCAATTTTGGTCAAATTAACTTCAAAATAATTGTTGCAGGTGTTAGGTCTTAATGCCTGGGGCGTGGGAAGTGTGCTTTGATATGCAACATCATGGATGGAAAAGGATGAATATTTATAAGAAATGATTCGATTCACCCATTTTACACTTGCACAACAATTGAAGATGACATGAGATGTCAAAAATTAGGATCAAAAGTCCATTAAAACAAGTCAAACCCCCAAAAGTTGATAGATGTATTGGATTTCCATGAATCTAAAATGATTCATGGAAGGTAAGAAAAAATAATAATCAATGTTTATTGTTTTGTTATAATTTTATTTCATCCAAGGTGTGTTAAAGTTTAATTTGATGGTTTTTAGGTGTTTATAAGGTTCAAAGCATAACAAAGGAAGAGTTTGTTGCAAATGAAATTCAGGTTGAAATGTAATGTAACCATCTATACATTGCTCATCATGTAGCAAAGGCTATAAATGTAATAATTGCTTACCAAGCTAAACACGAGATTGTAGATAATGTTTGGTTTAGGGTTTCCACTTTATATAATTAGCTAGATTTTTTTAGACTTGTCATTTTTTGGACTACCCAATTTTTGAACATTGGTCCTTTGATATATTATATAAAACCCTTTTTTTCATTGGGTTCTTTAGCACTTTTTGATCCACCCATATTTGTACATCTTTTATCAATATAATATATATTTTTAGTCACATTTGTTTGATGGGTATATGGTTAATTATATATGTTTTTTTTTTCATAATCTTTTTAGTACTTTAGATGTAAGAATCAAAACTTAAATAGGCCCATATGAATAGGTAACATTAATTTGTTTAGGGTTTACAAAGATCAAAATGAACATTATGCAATACCTACATCTTTTTTATTACAATTTCCATAAAATCATTTCAAATATGAAATACCCACATATAGGTCTTGTTAATAATTATTGGTTTTTTACATCCATTGCAATACCTGCATATAGGTCTCGTAAATAGTTGTTAGTTTCTTACATCCATTGCAATACCTGCATATAGGTCTCGTAAATAGTTGTTAGTTTTTTACATCCATTGCAATACCTGCATATAGGTCCAAGAGTTGATTTTTTTAACATCCATTATAATACCTACATATAGGTCCATAAATAGTTACTGATTAATAACATCTTTTGTAATATTTGCATATAGGTTTCCATTGTAATATTTATGGTATTCATATGACATAATAATCTAGTCTAAATATCAACAACTAAGGTCATAATTAAATAATTACTAAAAAATATTTCAGATGATGTAAATGATTGATTATCATTTTTTAAAATCATTTTTAAAATATTAATTAACTGATTATTTTGTTGAACCTTAATTATTCAGATAATTAAAATTTAGATCTAAAAATCAAATCAATAATTTGATATTTAATTTATTATCTTAATTATATTTTTATGTTGATAAGTTATTCAAATCATTATTTTAGATAATTATTCATGATAATGAATTGTCATAAAATTAATTTAGGTATATAAATAGACATATTTTGAGTACCCAAACCACTTATTTTGAAATCACCTTACATGTGGGTATTGCATTAAGGTTGATTATTCACCTAAAGTTGTTTATATCACCTATGAATTATTTTAGATTAAATTTGCATGCAAGTATTGCATATAGGCTTTGGTTTTCATTGAAAGGTCACCCAAATTACATATTGGTTATTTCAAAATGACCTTAAATATGGGTATTGCATTTAGGTTTGGGTTTGCACCTCAAGTTACTTAAATCACCTATGGGTTATATCGAAACAAACTTGAATATGGGTATTTCATTTGAGGTTAGGTATTCAAATAATTTTGCAACACTTGCACACATATTTATTTTCACCAATTAAAAATTTGGCCTCAATTTTTTGAATAATTAAATAATATTTGTAACAAAACACAAAAGAAAGTATGTCTCTTACCATTTGGTAATATTTCCAAGTTAAATTCTTTCATTTTCTTTTTTAAAATATAAAATGAAATTGCATTATTTTAGATATGTTTAAGCCCTAAAAATTCCACCCAAAATGCACCCTAGATTTATTTTAATTATTATGGACTTGTAAAAAAAATGTTAATTAATTTATAAGTCCCAAACTTTAAACTTAAACCATAATTCTAACATTAAGTAATAGATTTTACATGAAACCCTAACCCCATGTATCATCAATGTGACCAATTTTGCATTATGTTCATTTTTGTATTTGTTAAATCATATTATAATGTGAATAAATAATTTTGAAAACATGAATTTCATGATGTATTGGCAAGGAATCAAATATTTTATTTTATTTTTTTGTTTCATGGTGAATGAATTATCACAATATGATATAGGTATTGCATTTAAATAAAAATGGGTTAGGAAATATTGAACTTTAACAACTATAAAAACATATGGAAACAAAATATATTCATAATTATGTTATAGATTTAAACAAGTGATCATATCAAAACCAATACAATGAGCAAAATTTAGAGCATAAACCTTAAACCTTGATATATATGAACCAAATTCCTAAACATTAAATCATAAGACATAACCCTAAAAATCCAAATAATATTTTTTCATAAGCTTTATTACAACCTTAACTATACAAACCCTAACAAAAAAAAGTCCTCATGATATATGCTCTAAACCCCAAAAAATATACAAATTACATAATGCAAAATAATTTTTTTTTTAAAACATAGAAAAAAATTTAAAAACCAAATTTAAAAACTTTTAAACTACAAAGATTTATTGACTGAAAAAAAAACTTTAATCTTTAAAAAAAATCAAATAAATTTTGTAAAAAACCAAAAGAAAATATATGTCTCCTACCTTTGTGTGATCTCTCCAAACTAATTTTTTCCACTCTCTTTGAAAAAGATATAGAATGAAATTATATTACTTCACATATGTCTAAACCCAAAAAAATTCCCCCCAAATTTAGCCTAGTTTAGGTTAATTATTATAGATTTGTGAAAAACTTGCTAACTAATTTATGTGTCCCATGAAAAGATATATTGTAATGTCCATTCCATAAATAAATTAAATAAACAAAATTTAATAAAATATGCATTAACTAAACCAAAATGGCTGCAATTATGACATTATTTCACTATAAATTGTTTGTAATACCTACATATGGGGACCTATGTTCATCATCCATGAATTAAGGCAAACCTTAATAAATTGATAGATAGGATTGGGGGCCTAAGGGGTGAAAAAAATGAATAGGTAATTAGTTAGGTATTTGGCTATGTAAAAAGCATAGGTAGATTAACATAGTGGTAGGTAGGAAGGTGGGTGCATAGGTAAATAAATAGGTATATAGGTAGGTTATTGGGTTCGTAGGCAAATTAGTAAGTAAAAAGGAAGTTCAAGGAGCAAGGTAGATAGGTTATTAGAGTAGGTAGGCATGTAGGTAGGCAAATTAATAGGTAGGAAGAAAATTAACAAGGTAACTAAGTAGATATGCAAGTTAGTACGTAAGAAACAAGTTACCTCATCAAGGTGATTAGATTTATAGAATATTTATGTCAATAGGGTAAATAGATATAGTACAATGATTATGTTAATAGGGAAGTTAAGTTAGTAAGGCATGTAATTAACGGGGTAACTAGGTTAGTACGGTAGGTAGTTAGTATAGGAGTTAGATCAGTAGGATAACTAGTTATTAAAGAAGCTATGTCAATGAGGGATAATTAGTAAGGTACCAAGGTTGGTACAATACTTATGAGAGTAGGAAGGTGAGTAGGGTAGCTATATGTGAGGTTAGGTCCAAAGAAAAAACAACCAAGAACAAACCCAAAAAGAAAAATACAGTGGTCAACAACGAAAAGAGAAAAAACAATCAAGAGCAAACCCAAAAAAGAAAAGTGCAGTGATTAGCAGCAAAAAGAAATGGAATGTGATAAACCCCATCTAATGCCAAATGAAAAACACAGCCCATCCAGTGGACAAAACGGCCAACTGGTGCATTGGTGGCTGCTAGTTCACTCTGGCCGTATACTTATAATCCCTTGAACCCTTTAAGAATCTAAGGTCTTGTAGACATTTCTGGCTGAAAACCAGTTGCGATACATTCAACACTAGGAACACATGCTACATCGGCTCCTAGGATGACTTACAACCTCCACCTCTTACAGATGCAAAGGTTTCAATTGCCAACACTTATACAGTTCCTCCAGTGTCTGCTTGCAAATACTGCTTTAGTGGCTTTAGGGTTTACACTCCTTTCTTTTACTTTTGAAACTACCCATAAGTATTTTTGTCTCCTGTAGGTAGAAAACCACACCTAATCAAAATTATAAGCTATGGCAAGCTTTAGTGTTTATATTTGGAACATACACATCAAGGTGTGATCAAGCAATCAATATGGAAAAAAGGCTTGAAACTGCAATAGAAAAAGTATCTTGAACTAGAACCAGATGTTGAGAAAGTTCTAAAACTATGTATAGGGATCTTTCTATAAGTATGGAGATAGATTTCAATTTTTCTGTATGCTGCAACTCATATACCAGACTGATGTTTTGCACAAAATAATTCACAAAAGGGGTTCTTATGTTGAGGGATCCTATGCCTAGTCCTCTGGTGAAAGAACCAGATGCACTCCTCTCAAAATGCACTGGTTCATATGACCTTCTCCCTAGCTCACACTACACATTCTTCTATTCTATTCCTGAAACTTAATAAGAGTCATTGGCCAAAATAACAACCCTCTTCCTGCATAGTGCCGAACATGACTTCAATACCTATCCAAAAGGCAACCTACCGTCAAACTAAACAAGACAGTGTTGGCTGCAGCAGTGGCAGGTACCTGTAGTGGAGAGGCTGTACCACCATAGGTTGGATCTGGAAAATTAGTACAGTGGGTATGGGTTGAGTATCAGATGCAAATAGTCAGTTGGATCCATAGCACTCTTTCTCCTCCTGAGTGCATAGAGTAAAAGGTTGTTTCTCATCTTTGTATGTAGACAGAAACTTATGTTTGTGTGAGCAGCATTGGTTGAACCACTACCCACAAATGGTAACAAACCCTAACTTGTTTTTGGTTGCTTTTCTACATCACAAATACCCCATCTTAAGATTAAATCTGGGACTCTGAGTCCAGATTTTACATTTACCAGGTTAAGTGTAGTCAGGAAGTGGCCTCACTTCCAAAGGCAAAAGTATCCAGTGCCAACGGAGGGGTGCAAGGGAGGAAAATAGTAGTTAACCTCTACCATCTGAAATACAACATAGATTCTCTACTTTGCTCTGGATTTTTTTACAGTTCAGGACATACTATTATCTTTCAATAGATCTTGTGGAATGCACCAAACATGGTGATGAGCCCAAAACATTGCCACTTACAAGTTGATTCAGACATTTGATAGTTCCTGTCTAGCACCTATGAGAAGCTCCAAAGTTCCACATCACTACAAAATGCAAGAAGAGCTGTGAATGATGGAGAGATCATACAACAAACCGGTAAGTGACATATCTACCAGCAGTCTCACTGGGTCGAATAATCTTCACCACTTGGCCTCGCTTGAGCCCATAATACCGTGAGACAGGGTCACTTTCTTGCATTCTTGGAAGCTGCCAAACATACCAAGAGAAGCGCCAAATTAAGCCACTTGTACCAACATCAAGGGAAACTGTCTCTTTGTCTAAGATAAGGCAGCCATCAAGGGTGGGGGAAGCAAACCCTCCAAGTACAAGGACTAAAAAAATGAGGAGCCTCCATGAGTACCCTACAACTAACTCAAACATCTTCTGTCTCCTCCTATTCCTCCCATGTTGCACAGATTAGACCTGGACTGCTTTCAGATTACAAGGGAATTACAGAACTCTAGTCTAGACTCAGGTCACCTCTTGCTTGTAATATCAGTGTCCTGAACAGTAGCATCCTAAAAAAATTCCCACGGTTGATACTAAATGACAAAACCTCAAAACATGAAAAAAAGTGCAGAAATCTTGATAAGAGCTCGTCACATGATGACTATCCTCAATATCCTTACTGTGCACTCAGCATGATGACCTCCAGCAAATTCTTGAAGTTTATGTTCACACCAACTCGTACCAATCCCTGCAACATAGGTAAGAGAAAAAGAAATAATCAAAATACCTGGGTCTCTTTGACTGTGTACCGCTCTAACAATGTTTTCTTCTCTTCAGAAGAGAGAACTTCATGTGCTGGTACAAGCACATGATCCTTGATATTCACCAGCAACTCTGCCTCCTGCACAGTAGAAGTCATCCACCAGCATTGTGAATTCAACCTTGTAACGAACATTAACTGGGCTCTCCTGGTGAGACACTGCCAGAGCAGTGTGTCCATGGCAAGTTCAGTCTTGTCAACAGAATAGAGAAAAGAATTTTTCATCTTACATCTCAAGCAATCAATGACTTCATTGTACACTAAATTAGGTTAATGCACTCAAAGATGCCCTCAAGGTTTGGCAGCCCCAAAATGCCCATGAAAAGAGTCTGCCTTAAACATCAGCACACCTTGAACTTCTCAATCCGAACCACAGACCATTCCATAAACAATAAGGCATGGGTGAAAAAGCACCTGAAACACTTCAAGATGGTACTTGCTGGACATCTCACTGACACACTGCCTGGCAAAGGGAGTAAGATTCTGTTGCACCACCAGGATTGCCCTGTGCACATTCTCAGCCTTCATCCGCTCTGCATATGTCTTGATTGTCTTCACCCCTACCTTTGCTTCTTCTGGAAAGAAGACAAAAATCTGGATGACACAAACACTTTGTTACAGCAGTGATGGTCTCTCTCTCATTCAGTGAAGATCCAAAGTAACATGTATGATAGCAACTTTACTATCAGAACAGATACAGTGACTTCATCAGCTGCCCACAGTGGGTATAAACCAGTGTAACCCAATAATAAGGTTAAAGAGGTTTTAGACCTCTTTTCCATCAGCTGGAAAACCTCTTTTCTATCACTATTTTCTATCACCTGGAAAAGGAAGAAATACCAAAAATATCAATTGAGGAGACTTGGCAACAATCATGGCTACCTCAATGAAACATACAAGAGAAGGAGGGTTTAGGGTTTTGATCAAAGAAACAAAGAAGAAAGAGGTATAGAAAAGGAAGAAATACCGAAAATATCAATGGATAAGACTTGGCCACGATCATGGCTACCTCAACAAAACATAAAAGATAAGGAGGGTTTAGGGTTTCGATCAAAGAAACAAAGAAGAAAGAAAAGGAAGAAATATAGAAAATCAAATACCACAACCAGCAAGTGATTTCTCAATGAATTGAGAGCAGATGGACAGAATTCTTTCATGCATGTTTGATGCCCAAGTAAGTACTCAATTTCTGAGACTCCCACAAGAACTGACTCCTCCCATTATATATCCATGAGACCAAGTCATGAGCTCCATCCTGCGTGCTTACATTGTTGGGGAGAGAGAGGGGAGGAATGTTCATTACGTCTCAGAACTTTCCAATTCCATAAGCCCTAATTTGTAAACTCTGTGCAATCAGCTTCCTTGAAGACCCTTGACTGCGGGGTAGAAATTGCAAGGTGCACACACGAAACTTACATGTTCGGCAGTGTTGGATCGTTTGGGTTTCTGAATGACGAGATCCTCGCGCTTCGGCTCATCGCCATACTTCTCACGAAATGCCTCTTTGGTAAATGCGAGCTCGAATTCCGCCACCACGTAGTCCCGGTCCCTCAGCATCTCCATGACAGTCTTCCGTATTCTGTACAACCGCGTACTCTGCTCATCCAGCTGTTGGCTCGTCATGGTGTCCCGATTCCCACACTCCTATCCGGCCCGCCCAACCTTTCCCCTCGCCTCCCTTCTTCTTCTTTTCCTTCTTCTTCTTCTTCCTGTTTTCGGATTCCTGCTAAACCCTAACCCTTCTTCTTCATCTCCCGATATCCAATAACTTCACAAAAAGCGAACCCAAAACAACTTGGGGATTGCAACACCTTCTCCTTCTCCGTGCCAGAGACGTCAACACAAAACAGAACAGCAGCTAAAGCAACAACAGAACGTGAATTGCAAACCCTGGCAGATCTGCAAAAGACGGCGTGCAGCACCGGAGACGAAGGATGAGGGGCTGGTGGGTCTCATGCAGACGGCCAGGACTTGATCCCGACTTCGTACCTTTGCGGGTATTGAGGTCCGTAACTAGGGTTTAGGGAGGTCCTTAGTTAGGGTTTTAGTTGGTCCATACTTAGGGTTTTGGGAGGTCCTCAATTGGGGTTTCAGGAGGTCCATAATTGAGTTTTTGGGAGGTCCATAAATTACGGTTTTGGGATGAGTCCTCAAATAGGGTTTTGGGAGGTCCTCCATTAGGGTTTTAGGAGGTCCATAAATTACGGTTTTGGGATGAGTCCTCAAATAGGGTTTTGGGAGGTCCTTAGTTAGGGTTTTAGTTGGTCCATACTTAGGGTTTTGGGAGGTCCTCAATTGGGGTTTCAGGAGGTCCATAATTGGGTTTTTGGGAGGTCCATAAATTACGGTTTTGGGATGAGTCCTCAAATAGGGTTTTGGGAGGTCCTCCATTAGGGTTTTAGGAGGTCCATAATTAGGGTTTTGGGAGGTCCTCAATTGGGGTTTCAGAAGGTCCATAATTGGGATTTTGGGAGGTCCATAAATTACAGTTTTGGGATATCCTCAATTTGGCTTTTGAGAGGTCCTCCTCAGTTAGGGTTTTAGGGGGCCCATCATTAGGGTTTTGGGAGGTCCTCAATTAGGGTTTCAGGAGGTCCATAATTGAGGCTTTGGGAGGTCCAGAATTAGGGTCTTGGGATGTGCTTTTTAGGAAAGTTCACACACTACAACAGATTAAAGAGAAAACTATGATCTTTACAAAATAATACTCTCCACCTAAGCTTTGGATCAGGGGTTATTTTTCCCAATTTTGTGATATCAAAAAATTGGCAATTAATTCCAAAAAGCTAGCAAAATTAGTCGAACTTACACTAAAAAAACACATTTCTCCAAAATTGATGAAAAAACAACAAAATTTGTCCAAAAAATCATTTCTTACTATTGCATAAATGTTTCTCAAAAGCAATTTTTTTTTTGCCCAGCTTTTTTATTATGTAGTAGGTGACAAGCATCCCAAGATATATTTAGCATTAATTGATGAAAATTTTCTACAATATTTTCCAAATAATATAAAAGTGATAATAAACTACCCTGAAACTTAAAAAGCAATTGAAATGTGATGACATTTTTTCTCCCCCACAAAAACCTCTTATATTTAATGATTTTTTCTTTAAATGCAAAAAATCTATGACAAAATATTACTTTTTTTTTTTCTTTTGGTTGCCAAGTTGTGAAAAATGGTCCAAAAAAAACATCAATTACTACTAGGGTCTAGGGTTTTGTATGTAATATAACGTGTATGTAATAATCTTAATCTTAAATAAAACGTATACGTAAATTAAACCCTAATGGTAAAAGGTATATGTAATTTTTGCTGATATTTTACCCTCAAAAGAAAGGTATTGGGAAGTCGATTATAACATGAAGATAAAAGGTTAATAAAGACTAAGTACCATGATTTTACCCTATGGATACCCAATTGTAAATGTGATGGGTAAGTTCTACCAATATAAATGTTTGAAATCGAACTTGTGAAATGAGCAACAATTTTGTTTTGTAGCCTTCTTGAACAACAAACTTAGATTTCATTAATGCATGTATGATAATCTTTTGTATATCAAACTACCACATTTCACCCTTCAAGAAAATGCATTGCAAGTATTCAAAAGTGATATACAAAGCAACATTGATCATCAACTTCAACTACCATTTTTAGCACAACCACAATCCCTTTGACAACTAAAATGATCAAAGTACTAGGTAATAAGCAAATGACAAAGAAAGGAAGCAAAACCCATTTTTAAAGAAAAGCTTATGCACCAAACCTAGTTTGTTTTTAATGCAAACATAGTTTGCATTATTTGCATTTGAGTTTTGCAAAAATGTCCTCAAGGTGAAATAACCTTCATAGTCTAGTTGGGCTAACTTTGAAAATTCATTTGTGGTTTGACCCATGAGTTTGAACAACTAGATCTTTTGAGTTTGGTACCCATTTTCAAAGGTCATCACATTCACATTCTCATTCCAAAACTTACAAGGTTTCATTATTATTTCAAGAATTGCAATTTGGTTAGATTTTTTGATTGTGAATAGCTAACTTAGTTATTATGAGTGTCATAGTAGAACACATGCATTAATCCATGTCAAACAAAAACAAATTGGGCTAATGAAGCTTCAAATCCAACCTTGGGCAACGCTTGTCCATTTTGTATGAGCTCAATCTAGCTTTGTTATCCCATCATTGTTTACTTGATTTTGGCTGAAATTCCATCAAAGAACTATGAGTTTGTATTTGGAATCTAACAACTATATTTGTAATTTGATTCATGGATGAATAGATTGGACCAAATTGCTATTAAAGCTTCCAATATAAATAAAATGGTTGTAAAATGGGTTGAAGGGTTAACAACCTTTTTTGGACAATATTGTCAAAATGCACATGGCCCATAATGATGAAATAATGTTTTTATCAAATATATTATAAAGTAAAAATGCCCCCTAATTTGCATGGGAATGATGGTGTTAATTAACATTCTTGTGAAAATATTTTGTTTGTGAAAGCATCTTTAATGATTTGAATTCCAAACTAAAGTCAACTTTGTTTTCTAGATAATATTACATAAAATTTCTTTCATTACAACATAAAGTGATTTTAATAGCAATCATAACTTAAGCACAACCCACCTTATTTGAATAATGTCCAACCTTGAAGAAACAATACATGTAGGATGCTTTCAACAACATCTTTAAATGAAACAACTATCAAATTCCCTCCAAATGTAAAGCACTTCTTAAAACACATATCCTTCAAAAGTTTATGATCAATGACAAAAGGTTTGCAAATCAATATAATTAATACAATACCAAAATGTTTTAGGTACTTAAATTAGCTTAGAAAATTATTCAATATTTTCAAGTCAAACTAACTTAATATACCTTGTGTGATTAACATTTGACCTAGATCCACCATTTTAAAAAGGATTAAAGAAATTATCATTTATTTCTTTGAAAAATTAACTTGTAAAATGAAAAATCATAAGGTTAAAACAGATATATGATCATATAAAAATTGCATTGAATATTTTATGCAAATTTTATGGTTGGTAAAAGATTTTTTTAATCATTTTATTAAGAAATATGCATAAATTTGTGGGTCCATGCATGGTAATATTATTTTAATTGTTCAAAGATTTAAGGAACTAACACACCATCCTTTTTTATAACCTCAAAACCTTCCAATTCTACATGTTTCTTTCTACTTGATCTCCATTCATGAATGCAAACGTAACATCCATTAGGTTCAACAACACCAAAAAATACAAAGATTATTTAACATCCACATGATGAATTAAACCAATGTGTTTTACTATAGTCAAAAATTTGGAATAATTTTACCTTGCTCAAATAATAATAATTTTTAAAAACGACATAAAAACCAAACGTTCACATATTAGGTCTTAGGGCTTTAGTTGAATAATTTGTACCTTTTGATATCTTCATCATAGTTAGTGGAAAATCATTAATTGACCACTTTGGGATCCTATAGTTCTTCATTAACAAATACATTAGCAACCAAAACACATTATACATATGAGTGATGTATGTTGGGTATCATGGGGGGGAAAATGAGAACAATGGGATTGTTTTGAAAAAAGGAACATTTATCACAATGAGCATTTTTTTCTAAAATCCCCCAAAAGTAGAGGAAAAAAGATGTTGAAAAGATATGCCCTCCAATTACATGAAAAACATTAGAGAAATTTTTTATGTTTGTAATATGCATAGAGCCCATTCCTAGTTAGGAAATTTCAAACAATGTGTTATGCTACAAAAACATGTAAAGCATTTTTTGAATTTTTAAGGTGTTAGAAGAAGGTATCTTATATTTTTGAACAATGCCTTCTCACCAAAAAGAATAGGTGTAAGGTGCCTCCACATGTAGAGGGATGCTTGTTTTTTGATCTAAACATTCATCATAGCCTCGTGGTGTATGAATGTTTGATTCATGATTTTCCTTATTCTTTAGGTTCAATAATGTCCATATGTGGGGACTAGGCCCCTTATTTCAAGATTGAGCTCACCATAGGCCATTACCCTAAACCACATAAAATCATTTTTCCTATATATATATATATGTATATATATGTTTTAAAAGAAGAGACATCATCTATTGTGTAGGGAAAAGGCTTTTGGTAAGGCACAACCAAGATTGGTGGATAAGTCTTTTACCTTGACATACCTATGGATAAACTTTGTAGCAAATATATACCATGTTAGGTTCATAGTTATTTTCTATTATGATTTTCATTACCCTTTTCAAATTCCCATGAATTAACATTTCAAACTTATCCTATTTGTTGTTTATATGCATGACGGAACTTATGTGTACACAAGGGTGGATAATTATTTTGACTAGGGCACAAAAGAACATATTCAAAATTCATCCTATAGCTTATATGCATTTTCACATTTTATGATGGATTTGTTTGCATTACAATGAATAATTATTTTAAATATATTTTCTTTTGATATTCAATTTATGTCATTCATTACATTAATTAAATATATCAAGATTATATGGTTTATATCTTAAGTTTAATATCCAAGGTCTAAACAAACATAAATCTTGAAACCAAAAATTGTGTTGTGGTTAGTGGATATTTGAATTCAACTTGTATTTAACCTTGAATAGATGCAAAGGTGATAGAAAAATAATGTGAATGAACATAGCAAGGAACAACCAAACTTCAAAATCAAAAACCAAATTTGGCTTCAACAACAAAATATCATTTAATGATATGACCTTTCAAAAAATTGGACTACCAAAGATTTTGTCCATTCCCCAAAGTGAAGAAAATCAATGATGTTGTCTTCTAGCAAGTAAGTTTCCAAGTTCCATTAAAATTCATTATGTGTTTCATATTTCCTTGTTGGAACCCTACCATACACTCATCATTCTAGGAAAAAACCATGAGCCACCATCATTGATTGAAATCAATGGTGAACAAAAAAACGAAGTGGAAAAAATTATTTATTCAAGGATATCAAATGGTTAATTGTAATACCTCATTCATTGGCAAGGTTATAATATGAATGAATGCATATGGGAACCAATTATACACTTATCAAATGCCATGAAAAATATGAAAGAATTCCATAGGTGATATGTAAGCAAACCTAAGGATTAAGATTGTGTTCTTTTTCATTTGGAGCCCAAATTTTGGAAAATGATTATAGGTAATTGAAAAATATCAATGACATTAAGAATGGTACAATAGACCAACTTGTGTATTCTTTTAGGTTGGCAACAAACAAGATCAACCTTTTGATTTTTGGACTTTGTTTCATCAAATCTGACATATCATTTTACTATTCATTATCATTTTTAATGATACAAAAAATGAAATTGATGTATCGAAGATTATACAATTTTTGTTAAACTTTCATGTCAAAAAATTTCTTTAAAAAACTAGATGTAATTGTAGCCATTATGATCAAACTAGTGTGAACTTGGTGCATAATGCACCCGTCGAGCTTCCCCCCACTCAGTCCTTCCCCGGCCGTGCTGGGCCCCCCCGCCCGTGCTAGCCCCCCCTACTAGCGCCCACCACCCGT
>Ga0116227_10011561_pt1 | contig 14777 bp, 12 predicted proteins | sample S1TSphgellanicum_FD_89693 | JGI IMG/M metagenome (GOLD analysis project Ga0116227, IMG submission 89693) | Host-associated microbial communities from peat moss isolated from Minnesota, USA - S1T2_Fb - Sphagnum magellanicum MG | ecosystem: Host-associated > Plants > Peat moss > Unclassified... | reverse complement strand
TTAATTAGCGAGTATACTCTATTTGTTTTTTTTTAGATTGGGGTTTATTTTGGTGTTTTTTTTCTTTCTCTCAATTTCAAAAACTCCCCCCCCCCCCCCCCCAACAAAAAAAGACACTGCATCAGGCTGTTTGTATATATATTTACAGACATATATTTTAGAACTAACTTATTGAACCCTGCTGAGCAGTGTTTTTTTTCTGAGCGAATTTTCACTTTTAATCGATACAAAAACTCTGGGAAACTTTGGGGAAACCGTTTTTTCTAGTGTAATTTCGACCAATTTTGCTAATTTTGAGGCAAAATTCGCCAAAATTTCGACATTAGTAATATGAAGGAAAAAAAAAACACTGCTGCTGAGGTTGCATGCCCTTGGAACCAATGCAGAGACGTCTGCAGAAAATCAATGTGAATCTAAAAGCTCAACTTGCTGATGGATGAAAGCAAAAACTGATTGGGGCTGTGTGAATGAGTACCAATGATTAGGACAAACTACATTGATGATTAGATCATGTATGTGTACAAGAGAACTCGTCCAATCCTTTGTTCTCGATGGGCAACACATAATCTTGGCTTCGGAACAAAAACCCCCTCCAAGTGACTATTTGTGGAAATGACCCGGGTAAGTTATTGTATAGTTTGGCAATCAATTTTATGAGCTAGGAGTTTCACACAACTCTTGGGAAGTTTTTAAATCTTTGTGTTCTCCACCTTCCATGAATTTTCATTTCAGAAAAAGCCAATAACCTTTCTTTTGTACCTTCAGAGATCTTTTCCTTGCTCCACAAATCCAGCTGTTGTTTGGCTTTTCTCTTCATATCAGGTACAACTTTAGTGCCTTTTTCAAGGATCTTCGTGACTCCCATGTTAAGTTTCTCTTTTGAAGTCAGAAAAAGAGGTCAGCATTCATTCACATTCACCTCTTTGTAATAGGCTAGCACCCCACATTCGAAACAGGATCATATAAGCAAAAAGCAATAGACAACATAATATCCCCTTTCCCTTGGCTCTTGGGAGGTGAGAGAGCCATCTTGAGGCACAAAATAAATTCACCATTATAACTTAGTTTTGCAAACCACTCTAAGTCTGAATTGAAGACTGCCCTCTAAATATCGCCAAAAGAAAAGGGAGGGCGGGGGGAGGACATTCAATTGAAAACATTTTCTCCTTCCAATGGCTCCTCCATCGATAGCACAATTGGCTTGAACAAATGGGCATTGGGAAGCTTGCCCTGGGAGGTTAGAGAGCCATCTTGAGGGAAACAAAATCACACATTAAATGCATCCCCTATAAACCTAACTTTGAAGACCAAAAGCCCCTCCACTTCCCCAACCCACTCCCCTCCCCCCCCAAAATAAAATGGGGAAATAGAAATTCAGTTTTCTTCCTTACCTTGGCTCCTCTCTCAATAGCACAATTGGCCAGGACAGATGGCCATTGGCAAGCTTGCACATGGAGCCCGACTAATGTATTTATCATTGTAAATGTCACGGTTTCCCCTGACCTTGTCAAAGAAGTGTCGAGTTGTAGGGGTACAAAAGATCCCTTGTAATTGGGGTCCAGGACCCACACAAATCATAAATACAAGTTTTTTCTTTCTCTTCCCTAGGAGACAAAAATTGGGGCCCCCAAGGCCATCCTCATTCTGGGGAAAGCAACAAATATTCATCCCAGAACTAAAAGCTATAGGCTACTTGGTTTGCTTAGAAACTGCAAGCAACAAGCATATTCTTTTCAAACCCTCTCCATCTGGGGAAATTATCGATTACCGCATGTGCTACATTATAAAGCCTATAAGGCCAGAGGAAGACAAAGTAGGGATGCCAAAGGTAGCCAATGGAAGCCAGCATCCCATGTCCAACGCTGTATTGTCGACCGCACAAAAGCACTGGTGGTGCTGCTGGGGATTGTACTGGCCCAATTGGGTGGTGACAAGTTATCCCACTAATGAAAATTTGTGTGTAATGTAAAGCCCGAGGATGCGGAAATTCTCAAAATAATGAGCCAAGGACAAAAGGTATAGCAAAGTCCCACCCCCACATTTGTGGGGTGGAAATAGTAAAGCACAAGGTGAATGTTGTATGAACCTAAACATAGGTAAATAACAAGGAATAGGAGAAGGGCAGGTTCTTTCAACTACTCCTTAAGTGAGTGTTGGAGGGATCTTACACTCACCAAAAGCACTCTGAGAAAATGAAAATTCGTAGTGTATGTGGAGGGCACCTTATAACCATGAATTTCCCTCTTAAAATTTGTGAGGGATGTTATGCCTACTCCTCAAGGGTGGGACGAAAATTATGCCTACTTATAGGTGTAAGAACTGTCTCACTATTGAGGAGCAGGCATTAGAACTCTCCCATCTCTCCCATTCATACACCTCCCAATCTACAGAAGTTTGGTTCACAATAAATTTTGCGTCATGCTTTACAATACGTAAAGCCCATGGGTGGGGGACATTCCGAAAATGTGGGGCTGGACTCAGCTATCCTCTCGTCTGAGGCCCCTTATTTTGAGAATGCCCCCACACTAGGGCTTTACCATACACTTACTTGTGTAAGATCTATGTAGGTGTATAATCCCTCTTAAGGTGTAGGCATATAACATCCCTCCTCTATTGGGGGAGGGTTATTGATGGGTATATAAGGTACCCTCCAAACACAGTAGGGAATTTCTCTGAGTTCTTTATATCAAAGGTGTATGTATACGTAGATAGTCACACCCACAATTCAGGCCTCCAAAAGATCTTCAACAAGGTGACTTTTCAGATTGACCTCATCAAATAAATAGGATTCAAATTAATGACTTTGTTGGGAATGTTCAAATGTTCATTGGCTGACAAAAGACATATTGTACAGTAGCATAACCCAAAATTGGGGTAATTTTATTAAGCATCCCCAACAGGTATTGACAACAATCTTATTGCTACACATCACTCTTGAAAATTTCAAACCTTATTGTTTATTGCAATGTCACATGACTAAATGGATACAACCAAAGCAACAGATTTCCACAATCTTGTATTGTCTGTCTACCATGTGTCTCAAGTGTGATAAAAAGAGATGCTTCCGTATCATATTGTCTCTTGTATAAGCACCTTCGTTTCAATCTCTCTCTCTCTCTCTCTCTCTCTCTCTCTCTCTTATGAATTATCAATACCCCAATGAGAGAGACAAAGCTCTTTGTATATTGTAATTATGAATTATCGTCAAACAATGAAGACAGATTTAAGCATTCCAAACACAAACTTAGAGTATCAAAAGGTATGACTATTCAAGGTAGCTCTCAATAAATCTCTATCCTTAACACCCTGTGCTTTAATGAGAAGATCTAATCACGCTTTAGAGTTTGGAGTTGTCCCTTCTGGACAAAGTTGGTGTTTCAATTTGGGAAGAGATTTTGCGTGGTCAGTTGCAAGCATTTGTTTTATAGAACCATATTTAAATTTGATCTCAAACCTTGCAACCTTCTTCCACAAGTAGTGATACTTGATGTCAATGTGTTTATTACAATCATGGTTTTTAATTGTTTTTGACAACACAATGCATGATGATTGTCAACATGAGTTGAATAGGTTGTAATTTTGAGGAAATTCAAGATTGTTAAAACCGTAAATTTGAAATGAAGTTGATAGTATTAGATTATAGGGTTTTGACTACCAATTTTGACTACCTAATTTTGCTTTTACTTGATTTAGAAACTTCTTAGGAATTTTTTATTTGTCAATCTAGAAAATAATATTGTTTGTTTCTTCTAATCTTTATGGTAACCATCTATTTTTTATAACAAAAACACCATCATTTCCTTTGGATTACATTGTTTTTTTTTATTAGTACTTATGTTTGTGTTGGTGCAACCAAGATTGCATTTTGATAGACCATTTTTCATTTTTTGAGTATACCAAATTTTCTTCAAGATGTTGTTCATTGTTACATGTTTTATTCTTAAGTTCTTTGCATTTTTGAACTATTTTTCAAGTGTTTTGATTGTTTAGAAGTTCAAGTGTTTAAGTATTTCAAGAATAAAAAATTGGTAGTTTGTTGTGCTACTGATTCTTAAGTTTTTGATAGTCTTTTGTCCTACTAATTAAGTAATTTGTCACTATTTTCTACTATAATTATTTGTCATAATATTTACATGAATGTATTTCTTTTTTTACAAAAAAATTTCGTGTGTTTACAACATGGTAAAATATTAGCTAGCCTTAACAAATATCCGTCATATAATTGTGTTAACCACAAAACTTCTTTTGTTGTGCTTAAACAAAGGAAATGCATTTAACTTCTATTGAAAAAATGGCAACAATAGCTTCTTTTTTTTTTGCATTGTCATGAAATTACACCTCCTACAAATAAAAATATATCTCCAAATGTAGACTTGTGGGAATCTTGATCTCTTGCCTAATTGGAGTCAATCGATCCTTGAATCTTTAGCCTATCTTGCTTTGAACCTTCACTAGCATATTTAATTCTCATATCTTTGGTTGCATGTATCATGTACTAAAAAATGCATTTTACTACTACCAAATTGGGCAACTTGACCTATAGAAAATAAGGTTTAAATGAAGACTCAAGTCATTGCATACATGAAGCAACTAGTGGCTTTAACATATGACACAATTTTCATCACATTTACTTCACATATGTCTTTCAAATCCCAATTTTTTTATGAGTTTTTGGCTAGTTGCTAAAGGAGTAGGTCAACATGTTTACAATCTAACATCCCAAAATGTTTGAAAATATATTTGTCGTGGGACAAGTGAATGGAATGGTCTATGATGTTCCTACTTAATCCCAAGACAAAATTCAATGGGGCTAGCATTAATGAAATCAAACAAACTACAAAAGTTAGCTTTAACACCTTGTAAGAATTATTCATCATCATTCACAAGTATTGAAATAATACACAAAACCTTAAAGTGATAAGATGAATGGAAACAATTTTGATATACACACATCAGGATCAACATCACACAATTTAAACCTAATTTGCAAGAAATAATAATTATATTTTTCATATCACATTTGTGATTATTGTTTTAATCCATTGTGTTTATCAAAATCACATTGCCCTGCAACTAAAGCTCAAAAAATAACTTGTATACAATTATTTTGTAATTATATATCCATTTGGTATTACAATTACTATGCAATTATCCCCTTGGAAATACGAGGAATTAATAAGTAAACTATCATGTCAAAAAATCAGTTAATTCTATTATAATTGTAAGTGAATTGAAAATGGATCTCCTATATCGTAATTTGTACACACCATACATACACTTGTAGTCAACCACGTATGATTTTTTAAGAGTCAAAGACTATAGTTGCATGTGACAACTATTTTAAAATTTTTGTAAATGTGCCTTTGACCCAATAACTATGTTGCAACTAGTGTATAATGTACATACATACAATAATGCCACATGTACACATTTTTGCACATTATGGGATACATTTGTAACTAGTTTTTATTATGATTCCCATTGATACAACTAGTACGGCCACAAATGCACCACTATTGAACTAGTTACAAATTAATGTAGTGTTCAACTATGTTATGACTATTGTACAACGTAAAACTTCATAAGGATACAAATTCATATGTACTATTTTATAAAGAATTATTGTTTCAATAATTTGACTATTAAACATTAACTATGTTTAATATACTTAAGTATTATGAAATTATTAATTATATTAAATAATTTACTTTTAATCGAAATAAAAAGGTGTAATTCATATAATTAATTTTAATTATTTAATTAACTAATTATGCTAATTGATCTATAGAAACAATAAAAACTCATCAAATAATAATTAAATAAATATTTATTTCAATTGGAAATACTTAATAATGGACAAAACTAATTAATTAAGATAATTATTATCTCTTCAATAATTATTAGATCATTAATTATTAAAATTCACTAATAACCTATCTATATACATATAATTAATTTAAATGTGAAACTAAAAGCAATTTGTATATTATATTAATAATTCAATTCAAGTGTACATATGGATATGCCTATATATATCTTGATGTTTTCTACCCAAATTCATATTTAAATTTTAATAATGAATTATATTTCAATAATTCATTAATTAATATGTAATTTACTTAATTATTCTAAACTATTTACTTAAACTGAATAATTAAATATCTATATGCATTATAATTTTTTTTAAATATCTATGTTTTTAGTAATTCAAAATAAGTAATAATTTTTTTTTAGATAATAAATGACTAATTATATGAATTTAGATAATTAATCATCTGATAATAAATTATATGAAATCAAATAATTAATTATTTGAAGTAACTAACAAACAATCAAATGAATTAGTTTGATGAATTTAAATAATTTTTTATTTAGTTAATTAAGATAACTATTTCATTAGTTACTTAATTCAAATAATCGATCCAAATTATTAATTATTAAATATGTAACTCCAAACTTTAGTTTTTTGATAATTATTTCAGATAAAATCAGATAAATTATTTTGATAATTAATTATCTGAACTAAATTAATTAATTTAAATCACTATTTTCAATTAAATATTAAATAATTGATTCACATATATAAGTATCAAATAATTAATAATTTAATTATCTAACTTACATAATGAAAAATAAACACAAAACATGTGGGAAATTTTTTCTATAATTGCAACTCAATTTGTAATTCAAAAACAATTAAAAGATTTAACCCATATGCTTTGTGTTTGAATCTGATGTCACAAATTATATAAAAATGGTGTCTTCTTTTATGTTCTCACATTAAAATACACTCTCATTTCGAGACAAGTTCAAAAAAGTTTAACCTTAAAAACAAAACATGAAATAAAATTTAAAAATTACATGGTTATTATTTAATTCACATGGGCTTGTACTTTCTACCTATTTGCCTATTTATGTAAATAAGTGGGTCCTATTTTTCTACCTACTTATGTAAATAGGTAGGTAAGTAGGTCCTAGGACCTACTTACCTATGGTTATGTATGAAGCTACCTAGCTATTAAAATAAATATTTATTTTAATTTTTTCAAATTTCAACTAATATGCCACATGACAATTTTTTATTGTGCTATGTGTCATAATTTCAGACCATCATTAATAATCATAATAGACAATAATTTTTAAATCCAAAACTCTACATACTGCCATGTCTCAAATTTTAATGGATGAATGAATATTAGTAATGTTAGCATGACATTATGGTTATATTTGTAGTGGAGTTCCATAATAGTTGAAAATGAGTTGCTTTAATAGAATTGCAATGAATTGCATTGAGTTGCATTGTATATATGGTGAGTTGCAAGATTCACCAACTCTTACAATTCATGTGACTTGTTTGATAACACTCACAGTGTAAAAAATTTATGAGTCACAAGTGGTCATTGCAACTCAAAAACTAAATTACAAAGCCAACTACAAAACACCCTTTTATTTTCATAGTGTTTTGAAAAGTCTATTGACCTTCTTTGGGGGATTTGGATGAACAATTAAAGCCTTCAAGTTGAGATATGTAAGTTTTTTCATTTAAAGTTCCATTTAAAAATGTTATTTTTGCATCCATTTGGTGAATGTGAAGATTGTGTGTAGCTACAAGTGTAATCACTATTCTTAATAATGCAATTTTGACAACTAATGAAAACATGTTTTTACCATAATCAATTATTTGGATTTGTTCAAAAAACCCGTGACCAACCAACTAAGCTTTATATCAAGATATTGTACCATCATGGTGATGCTTCCTATTCAAAATCCACTTGTAACTAACAATTGATTAACTTGGTGGTATTGTTTCCAACCTAAATTTTTAATTTTTGAATAATGAAGCATATTCGAACTCCGAAGTTTCCTTCCAATGTTCCCCCTCTAAACTAATCAAGGCTTCATCAATTTGGAAGTTTGAAATGGTTATGCTCAATGTTGTCATTAAAAGGTGGAAAAACATACAAAGGATTAGGTTCAATGAATGGAGATGGTGTTTGAAGTATGGGTGGTATTAACAAGGTTGCTACAACATTTGGGTTTTGAGGTAAAGCAATAAGAATGAGTTGGATTGGAATAGGTTTAAAGGCCATTCCCATGGAACATCAATTATGGTGCATGCTCTTGAGATGGTTGTGGGGGTTTCAAGATTTCTATAGATTTGGCTAGGAACAAAACATTTTCATCAAAGATAACACATTCATGATCATAAAGAATCATTGTGAGATGTAATCATACAAACAATAACCTTTGATACCATGTTTCTCCCCATGGCCAACAAAAAAAGAAAAAAGTGTGATTTGGAGTCAATTTTTTTTTCATTTGGCATGTGATCATACTCAAGGCATTTGAAAACATGAAATGATACAAACACTAGAAGAAAAATTGTTGTTTGTAACCAATTTTTGCGACTAGTTGCAAATAACATTTCTTTTATTTACAAATGACATTTTTTAGTTGCAAAAATAGTTTGCAAATGATAAATTTTCTTCTAGTGAAATTAGGTTATATATATGCCTACAATTCAAATGGTGTTTTGTCAAAAATCAAAGAGTTATATAGTTCAATGGTTTTGAATGTACACCAAATGGCACCATCACAAATTGTTGGAATTTGATGGCATGGATTTTTTCAACATTTAAAATCATTTTAAAAAAATTACCATAATTTTAAACATGTGGCAAATAATGTGGATATTTAATAGTTGTAAAACAAAACTTAACTGCAAATGTTATATGGATGGTCAAAGGATGAACATGTATATGTTGACTGTGTACATTATCCATTGTTCATTTGGTGATGTCATGTTGAATCATGATTTGCAAGTAAATGTTGAATGCGACTTCACTTATGTGATTAAAATTATATAAGTTGTAAATGTTGGTTGCAACTATAGTCATAAATTGACCATTTTTTTTCTAATGTTAACATCTACATTTAGATCATAATATTTAGCTAAAATTTCAAAATTTCAAATTAATATATACTCCATGATCTCATGCATTTTTTAATTATTTTTATTGTTATCCCTATTAAAATGATTTGGTTAATGAAATTATAATGCATAATGATTTAAAACAAGTGATTTATACCATATTGTCATTTCGTTTTCATATTTAAGTTCAAATAGTGATAAAATATATATTTTTTCAATTTTAATATCGCCACATCATTTTTAAAAAGTAGCATTATTGTCAAATTTGTAATATTTTGATGATTAATTTCAATCATGTTAATCATATCAATCAAAATAGACAACTCCACATGGGTGCCAACATTGCCACATGTGAAACATGTTGTCTAATTTTACTACAATTTTAGATTTTTTAGTCATAACAGACACTACTAGTTTGATATTAGTCATGATAGACATAATTAGTCATTTCAAACATGTGGTTTTGTTTAGATCTTGACTCTATAATCATCATAATCATGATGTTAGTAGCAAAAAGACCATATTTTTGTAGTAGTGTGTTGTTTCAAATCTCACTTCCTCAATTGTTTTTCCTTAATGTTTTTAAAATTTATTAATAGGTCATTATGATATGGTATAATGTGTGTATAATTGGGTGAATACCAAGACCAAATCCCTCCCATTCTCATGGAAAATTTTGGTGTAATGGAATTCATTAATTAAATTATTATAAGATATTGCCACAATTGGGTTTCACAAGGTCTCTTGTTCTTGGTGACATGTCCACACAACCTAGATGTGAACACATCTATTTCCTCATATAAAGATGTGAATAAGTTCATTCAAGATAACCTTACAAACAATTTCAATCCATCAAATCTGAAAACCCATTGGCCTAAAAAAATAAATTTTCCATATGGTATAAGCTCCTACTTTATGATAATTATCCCTTCCTATAATTTCCATTGCTCATTTGACACCACACAAACTTATGAGGACTTATGACATTGATTTATCCTACAATCACATTTATCATCCTTTGTACTATAACCTACCAAAAGATATTATGGAGTTATTCTAAATTACTTTCTATAAGCAAAGAACAAAAGTTTGCCCTTAAACATCAAAACTATGCAAGAAACATATATCACACAATATGCATGTCCACAATAGTCCTCACATCATCTAAATCAAGTATAGTATTTTCAAAACATTCTTACTCGCTTTTTATATTCAACAATATCAACATCAAATAATGTTCCGGGCTTTAATGATCTTTCCTTCTTCAAACAAGTCAAACATGACTTGTCCCCCTTCGAGTAGGTTGACACATTAACACAAGTTGGAAAATTGGTTTGCATGCTTTTGTTCCCAATTTGTTTCATTTAGCCTTCCCTCTTGTTCTTTGCTTTGAGGATGGTTTGAAAATGTTTAATATTTCTTGAAGATTCTCACAAATTAATTCTTTCATCATGCTTACATCTCTAAAACCCTTTTCTTCCCAATGTGCAAGAATAGGCCACTTTTTCTTCCATTCACACCAAGTTTTGCAAGTGTTATTAGTTATGTTAAAAATTTGCATTTTCAAAAATTGCTTTTACTATCTATGTTCTTGTGAAATATGATGATTTTTCCAAGGTCTTTGAAATCATTTCACCTATGCACTTTTGATGCAACACTTCATTTTACATTCCCAATAAAAAAATTTGTTCATGAGGAGGTGCATAAAATTGGAAATGTAATTGTGTAAAAAAACAATAGGAATGTGTTAAACTCCATTTAAACATGTTTGTAGATGAAACAAACCAAATAGCTCCTTTAAAAGTTTATAGTAAAAGAAATAAAAAATTATATCTTATTACTAATTATTTTTAACATTTTTGTGTCCCACAATTGTTTCATAATTATTGGATACAAATCAATTAAAAGATCTTTCATCAATAAAAAATACTTGATTCCTAAAAAAGTTAATGTGTTCAATAATACTTCATTTTTTTTGCCATAACATTATGGTGGATTTATTGAATGTTAGAACCAAATGTCTTCAAATAATGTTTCATTTTTTTTGACAAAATAATATGAAGGATGTATTGAATTTGTCAAAACTTGATGGATTTGTTGTGAGCAACCAACATTCAAATAATGTCCCTTTTAAGAAGTTCACATAACAATTTGATTTGTTTATGAAATTTCATCTAATGAAAAAGACACATGTGTTTTATGAATGGTATTGCAGTGGTCTTAAATCACCTCCCTTACAGGGTCCTCTAAGTTCCCCATAAATTACAAAATTTTGTTGCTCCTTTAACAATTTAATATGCATAAGAATGTTTTTTGTTATTGGGGGTTATAATAGATTTTATCATAGCAACTTTTGACCACTAGATATTTTGACTTTATTCATGTCACATTCTACTCAAAACAAAATTTTGCATGTGATGACAAGTGTCAAACTTTACAAAAAAAATTTATATGTCATTTAAATTTATTTTTCAGCTAACCATTGAAATATGTCCTCACAATTCAATTATGTTGAAGTAGAATTGTTTAATATTTTTCAAGGTTTGTGTTGTAAAAATCGATTATTTTTTTAGTTGTTCCCTCATCATTCTAACAAATATAAATATTTTGATTATGCAAGTAGTTTGAACACTCCACATGTACATTGCAATGTGGTAACGTGCAAAAATATTCACATCTATTGGGGAATTTTTGAATATCTCTTTGAAATGACGGCATCTTAGGACATGTTAAAAAATATTCAATCCACATCAAGTGAACATGTCAAAGAATATTTCCTTGAATATTTTATACAATATTCCTTCCTTCTCATGTTCATTCACCCACCAAATAACATTCCTGCATCCAAACCACAACCATTGAGCTTCTAAGTTCTTTTAACCTTTGCATTGAAGATCTAAACAATTTTAAACATCCTATTTAACACCCTTATTATTTGAAACCACCAAACAACCAAGCCCACATCTTTATGGCCTAAAACTTGGATATTTATTTTCTTCAAACAAACCTATAGAACATATTTCCATTTTGAGACATAGATTTATTAGCCTTGAGCCAACATTTTCCCCATGTTTGATCATAATGATCACCTAAATTCCAATGATGATGGCTAAATCAAAATTGGTTTAGGTGGGATAACCATAACATTTTATATTGTTTCATCTTACCAAAATAAATTTTGGTTTGGAATCTACTTTGAATGTAATGGAAATGTGTCTTTTCAATTATCAAATTTGGAATCCAATTCCATAGGATATGACTTCCATTCAATGTGTTTTAATTCAATTCAATTTTTTGGAATTCAATTTCAAATTTAAAATTTAGATTAAATCAATTATTTTGAATTGAATTATATTTGAATTCAAGTTGCATGCAATGTCATTTAATATTTTTAATTTCCAATTTTTCTATTCATCATTTCATCATCAATAGTAGTGCATAGCAATGTGGAGTGCAACTTGATTTTGTACCAATTCCCTATTCATGACCACATATGCAATAACATTCACTCATGAACATGATTTTCTTGATAACTAACACAAACACTTTTCAAACACACACATAACAAACAACAACCCATACACAACTTCTTCATAGAACCTCAAGGTCTTTTGTGAGTGCCCTCCTTGTGAACACCATTCACACAATGCAAAAACCCTTTCCTCATATGAACCATTGGAATTTCTTTGGAATTATCATCACATACTAAAACATTTCTTATTGTTGAGTACACACATGCTTTATAATGATGTTGCACAATAGTGAAAAACCTATATGGTAGAACCTATCATCACTGACAAAACACCAAAAGTAGTTCCTCAAGTAACAACACAAAATCTAGCAACTCCCCTTGCTAAAATACACTTGAAAATCACCAATCCACCTCCATTTATTTGTAGTCACCCAATCCATAGCCACATTCCTCTAGTAGCACCAATCACACATTTGTAGCAACTTCCCATGTCATGGACTACTTACACTAATATGGTCCAAATAAAACAACTTCTTGCAATTGAACTCTTAGGTTGTCTCTACAAATATGGTAATATTTTTTTCTTGCTTATTATATTTAAATAACGTGACACCAAAGGTATAGTTGTTCCACCTTTCAATAATCATCATTAGTCTCTTGCAATGAATCTCTATAACTCTTAAGGTATTTTATGAGTGGTTTGTGTCACTTTCTGTGGAGATCATGGACAAGTCTACCATCATCATTCAACACTACTCGCCTTAAGAGATACTTGATATTGTGCAACACGTAATGAAACTTGAAGTTTTAGTTGACTCCTTATTGGGGTATTTCAGAAAACATTTGTTGCAGTATCAATGTGATTAGTGGGTTTGGCCCTATTTTTTGAACCTTCTTGATTGGTGCAAGAGTTTTTGGAAGGCCATCACAAACCTATGCAAAGTGTGATAAGTTGTAGAATTGTTCAAAGAAAAGCAATTTTACAATGTGCATCATGGCGATCTCAGCTGTTTTCAAGTTGATTGCAGTGTTGTAGTTGCCTTATTGCTTGTAGGAAGACAGTTGAATTTCATCCAAAGGTTTTTTTGTTTTGTTTTGGATGATGGCCCATTCAAAATTGCTCATTGCAACCCAAGAAAAGAAAAAAGGGAGAAAAGAATTGAACTTGGGAGACACCCCATCTAATAAATACAAAGATGAACAACCCTAAAAATATTAGGTAGTTGTTAATGTTGTGAGTTTAAGCTTGTGACACCATAGGTTAGTGAGCCAAGTTGTGGCAAATTATAAAGGTTGGGAAGTTGCCTTCATTTTTTTGCATTCTCCTTCAAGGTGTGCTGATTTTGGTTATGGCAAATTTTTTTCATTGACTTTTGGAAGTAAAAATAAAAATAAAAATATATAATTAGGCAATATATCAAATAATGAAGCTAGTGTGTTTGAGAGTTTCTTTCAGATTTTTGGCATGGCAGCTAGGTATTTTTCAGAATTTTTTGCAAATGTAAAAATAATTAATTTGTGCCTAACCAGTCTAGATACTAGGGTATTATAAGGACAAAATGCTCATTTATGTGGGTGCTACCACGATGAAGAGGGTAGGGTAGGAGTTAGTAGGTCCAATCATTAAGCTCCACGTTCAAGCAACTTTAGGTGGCCATGGTTGTAACGTGCTTAGACCTATTATGAACATGGAACTAAATTTTGGAGAAGGATAGGCAAGAAACATTGACAAGAGGGGGGCCTAATTGTTTGTTGGCCTTTCCTACCAAGGCAAGGATGTTGTATTTAGATTCATTATAGAGTATAGTAGCTTAAGGGATTTTGGTCCCTAGGTAATAATAGGTCTGTTTTTGTATGAGGATTTTTGAAAGGTGATATTTTGTGCTTGTGTTGCAACTTGAGATTAGTAATAGAGTTATAATATCTTGAAGGATTTTGCTTTCTTTTAGAGAATTTTTTGAAGATTATATTTTTGCATGGTGAAATATTTGAGTTTCCATAATTCTACTTTTTTCCTTAAGATGCTTTTTAATGTAAAAGGCAAGGCCACAGTGTGACACACCCCTTGTTGAAAGAAGAAGAATTTTTTACATTTCAAGTGGAAGGTGCAAAGATTTGTTAAGTGTGGGGCAACGGCCCAGGAGCGAGGCATTACTGAAATAAGAACCTACTGAGGTGGAGCTGAGGGAAGTTCTTATTTCAGTAATGCCCTTGCTCGATGGCATTGCCCACCATAAAGCACAGAAAAAAAAAAAAAAAAAAAAAAAAAAAAAAATTAAAAATTTCTAAAAAAAAAATACCCACTTTTTACTATTAATAAAAAAATTTTTTTTTTTTAAAATACCACAAATTATTTATATTTTTTTTTTTTTT
>Ga0116227_10011559_pt1 | contig 14777 bp, 13 predicted proteins | sample S1TSphgellanicum_FD_89693 | JGI IMG/M metagenome (GOLD analysis project Ga0116227, IMG submission 89693) | Host-associated microbial communities from peat moss isolated from Minnesota, USA - S1T2_Fb - Sphagnum magellanicum MG | ecosystem: Host-associated > Plants > Peat moss > Unclassified... | reverse complement strand
ATTGTGGCGTTGACGAAAGGTCCGACCGAAAGAGAGAGATAATTATTTTGGAAACTTTGTTCATATCTGACATTGGAAAATGACAGGCTGATCCCGGTGTCGATGCTCTTATCGAGCTTGACGGTCAGCTTGGGCGCTATCGAATCGCTCTGGTTGGTCAAATAATCATAGACGCTTTGGGTAACCCATAGATTCGCGTGGTCATAATCGAGCGAGAGTACAATAGCATTCAGATCCCAAGTTGCCCCAATCTCGGCGTCATTCTGGAAACGGGCAAGTCGAGTCGTATTGCTCAACTGCGCGATCTGAGTGGGATCTTGTTGATAGGAAGAACTGTCGTGTATCTTGAGGGCAACGTCGCCCACAAAAAAATTGAATTGAGCCTCGGAGTCGGGAGAAAGCAGCAGGCTATCATACTGCGAGTGGAGGAGATACATCTCGTAGCCGATCCCTAAATCCAAGGTGAGCGTATTGAGATCGGAGACCGTCCAGCGAGCATGGATCGTCGCATTGGGCGTTATCAGAATGTCCGCGATTTGGCCTGTGTTCGCCAAGTTGATGTTATCATTATAACTGACGGTGGTATCGGCTTCCAAACGGAGCGTAACGGGACCCAAGCGCAAATTGTAGGGCTGATTGACACCAGATTGTTGCAATTGCTCGGCTGCGCTTTCCCCCGACAGCGATTCACGGTCTATTCCCTGTGCTTTGGCTTGGTCGGTCATATTCATCAGCGCGCCGATAGAGACGCAAACGAACATGAATCTTAATTTAGGCGGCCTCATATATCAACCGGTTTGTCTCTGTTTCCACATCTATTCTCCGAGTTGCGCCTTGCGTATTGGCAATCCAAATCACAAATAACAAGTTTTTAATGTTACGCCACTTATTCGACATGAAATTGTCATACAAAAGTCACATTGATTTGCATGAATTCTAGACAGGCGATCCTTTCAATAGGAAAGATGCCCACATCATGTCACTCGTATTGGAATATGATTCAATTGATCGGGGAATTGCGCCTGAGAACAAATCCGTGGGATGGTTTTGCCTTCGGACTCACCCGAAGCATGAGCATTTTGCCGCCGCGCATCTTCGAAAAATGAGGGATATCGAAGTATTTCTTCCCCGAATTCGCTTCAAACGGAGCAGCCGGCAGGCGCTCGCTTGGGTCACGGAAGCCCTCTTTCCTGGTTATCTTTTTGCGAGGTTCGACTGGAACACCCATTTACGACAGGTGAAACATGCCCGCGGCGTACGCGATATTGTTCATTTTGGAAATAATTGGCCGGTGATTTCCGACAGCATCATTAACCAATTGCATGAGGCCATGGGGCCGACCGAATTGCATCTTGTTTGCCGGGAATTCTCCCCGGGGGATGCCGTTCAGCTTGCGGACGGGAGTCTGCGCGGTCTTCGCGCCATCGTTTCGCGGGTTATGCCGGGCCGGAAACGCGTCGAGGTCCTGATGGAGCTTTTGGGGCGGCAAACGGGGATCGAATTGACGGTCGATTTGCTGATCAAAGAAGGCAATGCGCGAGCGGAGCTATTTCGCCGCTGAATCGAGGCGCTAGAGTGGGCAGATTCCGTGCGCGATCCAGTAATCGAGCAATTTGACGTACTCGAAGTTCACATACTCGCTAAAACCTTCCCGATTTAATTTCTTCGGCTGGTAATCGACATAGGATGGGCGTGAATAGAATTTAATATCCGGCGCAAAATGCTCGAAGCACGCCATCGCTCTTCGCGAATGAAACCATGAGGTCACCAGGATCACGCGATGCGCGCCCATTTTGCGCAGGAGGGGAATGGAGTACTCGGCGTTTTCCAGCGTGGTGAGCGCCCTGGGTTCCGAGATAATGGCCGAGGCCGGCACGCCGTTTTTCTCCAACAACTGCACGTTTGATGCGCAATCGCCGTACCCGGTAACCAGGATTCCCGGCGCTGCGCCTTGCTTGAACAATTCCACCGCCCTTTGCGCCCGGCCGTCCCCGCCGCCCAATACGACCAGTTCGTCTGCCGTCGTGTCGCCGCTATCCACCGTCAGGAATTGCTGGGGAAAGACATAGGCGATGGCTCCCAAAGTAGCGGCGCCAAAAACCACGGTGAGAATTACCCGCCAAAAAATTTGGCTGAAGCGGGTCAATCGGGATGGAACCGGCTTTTCAGCTCGGAAAGAGGGTGGCTTTCTTTTTACAACGGAAGTTTTCATACGCTCTCGATGCAGTCCGGTTTTGACCCTCCGCCGAGCATCCACTCATAGACGGACGCCATTTGGACGGCGAGCTTTTGCCAGACGAAGCGATTTTCCACCAGGGTGCGTCCCTGCCGTCCCATCGTCTGCAAGTCTTCGCGCGACATCGCAAAAAATTGCTTTAATCCTTCTACTAGGCTCTCGACCGTCGGCTCGACGCATAGCGCGGCCTGGGCGACGAATCCTTCGGGTAAATTACATTCCGGGGTCATGAGCACCGGCTTTCCATAAGCCCAAGCCTCCAAAACCACCATGGGCAACCCTTCACTGAAGGAAGGCAGAATGAATCCGTCGCATCGGGAATAAATCCCAGCCTTGGCCTCACCAAATTGCGGACCAAGGAAAATAATCGAAGCGTCTTCCGAGAGTTGAGCCATCGCGTCTTTCCAGCGAATGCCAAATTCGGTGGCTTGCTGTTTCAATTCGGCCTCGTGACCACCCTGTTCCCATCCGGCGATGGCGAGCACCCATTCCTTGCCCTGAATACCATGCAAGCGGCTCCAGGCCGCGATGAGATTGGCCAATCCTTTCTTGGGATGAAGACGTCCCAGGTAAAGAAGCACTTTGCGGCCCGAGGCAAATGCGACCCGGGAAATGTCGTGAGCGTCGCCGGCAGGAAGCGTCGGCAGATCGATGCCGTTGGGAATAATACAGATGGGGGCTTTCAGGCCGTAGGCACGGATGGCCGTCGCCTCCGCTGGGCAAAGGGCGCGGAGACAGAAGGCTTTCACGAGTTGTGCATTCTGAAAAAGCCATCCGGCGATTCGTTTTTTGATGCCTGAATTCGCCAAAGCCCAGGGATCCAGCATTCCGTGGGGAGCCACCATCATGGGATTGCCGGTCCGGCGGGCCCACTGAAGCGCGGCTGCGGAAGGATATTTCCAAAGCCCGGCGCAATAAGCGAGGTCTGCCTTGGCTTGGAACAGACTAGCGGTGAACGCCGGCGCAAAACCGAAGGATCGCGGCCCCGTTACTTCCCATGTCCTCGGAACAAGGGGCGACCAGGATTGCAGATCGACATCGGTGTAGGAATCGCGCAATCCGAGAACTTGAACGCTCAGTCCCGTTTGCAGGTGGAGGGTTTGCTGCAACCTTCTTTCCGCCTCAAAAATCCCGCCATTGGCGCGGGAAACCGAGTCCATAACGCATAATGTTTTCACCGGCGCATCAAAATCCAAATGAGAAGCTGGTCGAACCAGGTTGAGCGGGGCGGCGGAACCGATAAGGCGACTTGCACGGCTTGCGACAAGCCGTCCGCAAATCTCTGGGGCGACCACTTGGCGATGATCTCCCGGCTGGCTTTTCCAAAGGCCGTAAGTTGGGCGGTTGAAGTTGCGAGTTGGAGCATTTTTTGCGTCATGGCTTCCGCATTGAAAGGGTCAAAAGTAAAGCCGTTCACGCCGTCCTGGACCAGGTCCCGCGCGCAACCGCACCGATTGGAGACCAGAACGGGCAAGCCGCTCGCCATCGCCTCGTTGACGACAAGCCCCCATTGATCCGTCGTGCTGGCGTGAATGAAGGCCGACGCCAGGCCGTAATAGATCGCCAGTTCGCCGTAAGGCTTCGCACCGACGAGATGAATATTTTTGTCGAGACCAAGTTGGGAGCAGAGCGTCATGAGCGCTTCCCGTCCGGCGCCGTCCCCCACGATCACCAAGTCCCAGGAAGCCACGCCTGAGGAGGCAAGATCGGGAGAGGATGCCAGTTTTCGATATTGCGCGTAGGCTTCGACCAGGCGAGGCAGGTTTTTCTTTGGCGTGAACCGGGCGCAGGCCAGAAAATATTTTTCCGGCAAGCCGTACTTTTTCCTGACCTCAAACTCCCGGCTTCTGGTCCTTTCCGAGCCGAGATCGAAATAGTCATTATCAACGGCGTCATAGCCGGGGAAAATTCGCTCGCGGGGCATTCCGAGCAGGGCCAGATAGTCGGTATGAGGCGAGCCCCCCACCAAGGCACTCGAGCAGAGACGAATAACGCGGGACTTGAGCCACTCTTTCCAAGGCTTTCGCGGCTCGTCCCAAACCGTACTCTCGGACATCATGGCCGCCGGCACCCGGTTGCGGTGACACCAGTGCAAGGCCGCCAGCGCCAGGGGTGAAGCGTAACCATTCAGGCAAACACAGGCGGGGCGTTGTTGATCCAGAGTGCGGGCGATACCCCGGCAGATGTCTGCCGGGGATAAATGAGATGCAGCCCGCTGCGGGAAAAGTGTGATTCTCTCATATCGCGATCTCTCATCTTGGGAAAATTCCAAAACAGAAAACTCATCTTTGTTCGTCAATTCCACCACCACACAAGAGGCATTCGCCCTTTGCGCAAAGGCCTGCCAACGTGCGTGATGATAAGGCACGAGACTGGTCAGAATTCCGGCAACTCGAGTCATGCGTGGAACCAGGGCGAGATCATGAGATGGGAGCTTTTAATCCCATCGAGTCCAAGATCCGCACGGCGTGTCGCAGCGGATCGCCGTAGTCCTGAATACGGCAACGGCCTTGCGCGCCAACTTTCGCGACAAGCTCCGGCTCGCGGAGAAAACGAACCACCCATCGGGCCAGTGTTTCGAGATCATGTGTTTCGATTAGAATTCCAACGGATTCATCCTGAATGATCTCCCTGGCTCCTCCCTGAAGGATGGACGCCACGACCGGGATGCCATAGGACATCGCATCCAGGGGAGTGCGTCCCTGAGCATCCAAGTCGGAGTGGAAGAGGAGAACGTCAATCACCTGATAAAAATCGATCAGGCTTTTCTGCCAGCCAAGCCAGACCACATTCTTTGCAATGCCGAGCGACTCAGCCTTTGTCTTGAGCGTGGCGGATTCCGGGCCATCTCCGGCAATCAGGAAGATCGTTTGTGGTTCGACGCGAAGAACCTGAGCGGCAACGTCGAGGAAAACATCCCATCGTTTTCGGGCGATCAACCAGCCGGCATTGCCTACAATTCTGGCATTGGCCGGCAAATCAAGCCGCTTGCGAACGGATAACCGGGCCGCCTCAGATACCCGCTCGTGAACGTAATAGAGGCTTCCCACCATGCGGGCGCGAAATCTTAAGAAGGGAGCGATCTCCAAGGCCTCCCTCATAATGAAATCCGAAACAAAAACAACGCTCCGAAACTGGAGAGCGGATACCGCGTAAATCAGACGCCATTGCCAGTAGGGCTTGACCCCCTTGTGGTGGTAATGGATTGAAAGCGAGCGATGTTGCCTCCATCGGTTGCCAATGGCAATGGAAGCCATCAGATTATGCCCTATCATCAGCATTCCATCGGCCTGAATCGTCTTTAACAGGCGTCGCAGCTCCCAAAAACTACCCCAGCCCCCCACCCCCCGGTAGTTGACGTCGCGAGCGGGAATTCCCTCCTTATCGAGCAGACCGGCCAAATCCCCCAACGGATTCAGCGAGACCACTTCGATCTCGATCTTCATTTTATGGAATTCCTGAAGCAAGAGCAGCATGTACTGCTCCATTCCACCCAGGTTGGTGCATTGAATAAGGCAAAGAATTTTCACTTTATTTTATGTAGACTCTTTTTCCATAGACGAATGCAGTCCGTTGAATTTTCGAAACACTCGCGGCGAAATAAGCCGCCTTCGCAGACCGACCGAGGATCAGTTTCGTCGATATTTTTTTCCGAAAACAGGCCTGATCCTCCGATTGCGCCGCGTTCCATTCATGGTCATCGCAGCGTTCCGGGCAAGAGACGCCGAGTTGACTGCTTCAAGCGCCCGGGATGGGTCGGAGTGCCGTGCGTCCAGAGCTTGCCACCATTTAAAAAGAAGAAGCAACGGATAGCCAATGCAGAACGGATAGAGCACCAGCAACGTGATGTCCCGGCCCATGTTAAAGGTGAGGATCAATCCAAAGATATAAAGAAAAAGTCGCCACGCCTCGGTCGCAAAAAGATCCTGACGGGCGAGGATGGCCACCCAGAGAGACATCAGCAACGCAGCAGCCATCGGCCCTAATATGCCTCCAAAATTGACGACGCCTTGACCGATCATTCCCGTGCAAATCGCCGCCGCCACGCCCGCCTGGCTATCGTCGGCAGTAACAATCCCCTGTCCTCGCGCGATGGAATAATCGTTTCCAATATAGGGCTTGTCGGGCCAGATGGCACGGGGGATCGGATTCACAATTTCGGCAAAATAGCGTGCCCCCCAATTCGGGCGGTAGGTTCCATCGGCAATATATGAATTAATAAATCCGAGCTCTTCAAACATATTAAGGCCGAGGTGCTTTCCTTCTGGATCATCACTCGAGAAATCGCCTCCCTGATGAAAGGCAACGGCAATACTGGCGTCCGTGCGGTTTTCGATTACAAATTTCAGCCAGCTCTCCATAACGGCAAAACCGACGAGCAGGATCGCGATTTTAACGAGAATACCTCCGCGAACCCTCATAAACACCCAGGCCAGAAAGCCGGGCAAAACGGTGACCAGGATGGCGCCGCGCGTTCGATCAAAGATATAAGTCGGCATCGTCAGGAGGCCGATGATGATCGCGATAAGGCGCGTCGCCGGACGCATGGCCACGGTCGCAAGCACTCCAAACGCCGCCGTAAGACCAATCATGGCGAAACCGGCGAGGGCGATCAGAGAGTCATACCCGGAACCGACCCTTCCGCGTCCCCATGGATCGGCCTTTAAGCCGAGATAGGGCATGAAAAGTCCTTGAAAATCGAAGTCCGTTCGCACCAACGCGACGACCATGAACCCAATCCAAATAAGGGCTAAAATCAAGCAGATCAAATCGAGCTGTTTCTGAAAGCCTGCCGTCTTTAGTCCGCCCTGCCGAACCAGGTAAACGAGATCGCTTGGCCGCCCCAGATACTTTCGATTGAAAGCGCGATGAACCCAGGGGCAAAGAATCCCGAATGCACAAACGAAGTTTAGAACTTCCCACCAGGCATACCACAGGGATGTTTGATCAATTTCGATGCAATACTCGGCGTAATTATTATAGAGAACATCGCCGACATACCAAACGGTGACCGTAAAGAGCACCATGAGCATGGGCAGACGCAAGCAGGATTCCGGTTGACGCCATGATTTGACGGCAAAAAAAACTATTGCCACCAGCACCAGCCAGAATGGCAGAGGAAAGAGTTGAAAGGGGGGCATTAGCTTGAAGTTTTAAGGGCTGCCTGGGTACTGAGGTTTTCCGTCCCAGCCAGACGCGCTTCGATTTGGTCCAGGGGAAGCGGCCCCCATTTTTTGAGCAAACGATGGAGAGCATAGGCCTGCATTGATACGGGGCGCCGTTCGGGCCCACGGCGAAAGCATCCCACCAGACCGCTGGCCATACCCCGCAACATGTTTTGCGGACGTCCGGTTCGCGCCATGGAGATAAAGCCGTTCAAAATCGTGCCCGACAAATGAATTGGAAAATAGGGCCAGGGAACGTTGTGCCAGGCGAAGAGAATGTCGTTCCTTCTTTCATAAAAGTCGATGCGCCGATAATCGCGCCGAGGTGATTCCAAATGATGGATGACATCCGCTCGTCCCAGTCGCACGATGCACCCAGCCGCCAGCATCCGCAGGCAAAAATCCCTTTCCTCGCCCTGGCGCACGAGAGATTCGCGATATCCGCCCAAACCAAGAAAAATATTTTTCCGCACAGCGTGCGCGGTGCCGATAAAAGCATCCGTGATGAACACGCCATTTCCCGCCGGTGCCTGTTGCTGCGTCACGGGTGACTTATGCGGCTCGATGTATGGAATGGCCACCGCTCCCACGCGGGAACAATCAAATTCGCGCAAGGTCTGCTCCACCGTATGCGGCGAGGTAAAGAATGCGTCGTCATCAATCGAGAAAATGATTTCGCCCTGAGCCAGCCGTGCTCCCTCATTGCGCCGGACAACCAAGCCTTTCGACTCGTCGAACCGATGCATCGCCACCTGGGGAAACTCGGCGCGGACCAGTTGCTCTGTCCCATCCGTCGACCCATCGTCGATAACAATCGTTTCCACTCCTCCTCCACATTTTTGCGCAAGCGCGGAAACAATCGCGTTTTTGAGATCATCCCGGCGATTTCGCGTGGTGATAACAATGGAAGCTTGCAGTGACATTTTTTGTATCCCGCTGTCAACCTGGCTGGCACAAAATCAAAGGGAGGAAGAGGCTTGAGGGAAAGCAACCGGCCTGGTTCGAAAAAGAACAAGGCTGAAATCGATTTTTTCTTCACTCCATAATATCTCGCTGGGAACTCCGGACTCCATCAGGTCCCTTTCAAAATTTTTTAGCCGGTAGTCGCCATGCAGTTCAACCACTCCGAAGCGAATCTTTTGCAGCCACGACCGGCAATTGCTGAACAACTCTGCTTCGGATCCCTCGATGTCGCACTTCAACAAATCGATCACGCCTTCCGAACAATGCCGTTGCAGCAGTTCTGGCATGGTTAAAATCGATATTTGCCCCGGCGAACGCGATGATGCCCCCGCCATGTCCTTGATTGAATAAGCCCATTCGCCAGTTCCCGGCTGGAGCTGGACGGGACGCGCATACCCCAGGACACACGCCTCCACCACAATGACTTTATCGTCACTCGAATCCGAGATATTCATCCGGAGCATGCGCACATTATCCGGATCGGGTTCAACCGCCACAATGCGCGCCTCCGAATAATGTTGCCGCCAAAGCCTCACCGTAAGACCTATATTGCTTCCCAAATCGACGATCCACCGAGGTTTTCCGAGATCAAATTTGAGCAGCTCATCGTATTCACCCCGCAAATAGATTTCGTTCAACAGTTGCCAATCGCTGCTGCCCAAGCGCAAGGCGAAGGGTTGAGGAACGCCTTTCTTGTAAATTTCACAGACCTTTTTCCGAAAGGGCAAAGGCGCCCATAACCAACGATTCAGCAGACGATCATAGAGACGCAACACCCAGTCGCGGGTCCGACCATAATCGTTCCATTCCGCGCGGCAATCGCGAACGATACGCTTGAAATTGGATAGATTCACTAGAAACGGAATTATTCTTTGAGTTCTTTGGCCAGACGTTGCCTGACCTCTTCCGAAATTTTCAACGGATAGCTTTCTTCCGGCCATGCCGGACGCAAATGATCGAGTATCGGCAGGCAAAAGGCGTGGGCGATGCGCTGGGCCGCCCGCCGGTGCGGTTTGGCGAGATGGTCGGTTAAATGCAATTCCGGCAGGTCCGTTCCGGGCACCCAGTAGCGCAACCCGGGCGCGTTATCCGGCGTAATAAATTTCCGCCATTCGCTTTGATTCCAGTGGAGAAAACTCCGCTCTTCGCGCATCGGTTCCTGCAACATTACGAAGCGCACCCGGCAACGCCTTGCCAACTGCGCGGGGTCGCGATGCGGATAGTGCCGGATAGGCAGGCGCTCGCGCGCGACGAAACCGGAATTGAAGGGAAAAGAAACCGTCGGCGGCCACTGCATGGTCTCGCGGTATTTGCACAAGCGTGGTTCGCTGTAAACCCAGGGTGTGAAAAAACGACGGCGTTGTTCGATCGGTCGCGCGCGGTCCGCCAAAGTTTCCCGGCCTGCGTCCCACGCCTTCACTTCGGATTCCGTCAGCCTGAAGTCATAGTATTGATACCAGGCGATGGTCTCATGCCGGCGCAGGCGTGTTTTTACGAATTCCGGAGGAGGAATGTGATGAAACTCATCCGCATCGACGCGCAGAAACCAATCGCCGTTTCGCATTTTGCTTCGTGCCTGATGGAACAACCAACCGCGCAAACGTGTTTCAGAAAAATAAACCGGATCTTTTTTGAGAGGAACAACCCGGTCATCCCTGGCTGCCCAATCCTGGACGATTTCCCACGTTTGATCCACGCTGCCGGTATCGAACACATAGATCGCGTCGGCCCAGGTCAAGAGATGGCCCAGGCATTGACCGATGATGTCGGCTTCGTCGCGCACGGGGAGAAGGCAGATGAAACGCATATCAATTTTTAGGACAGACCGCCCTTGTGAGATGCCAAACTGGGCCTACGACCGCGCCAGCGGGCGCCAGGCTGAGAATAGATGCCGATGACCCGGTTCCAGAACAAACAACCACATGAACGCGGCAAGAAGGATTCCCGCGATGGCGCCGCCGGCAAGAACCTCCTCCCACTCCGTGGCGAACAGATTTTCCGCAAGGGGAACCCAGACCGCAATCGTCACCGCGACGAATAACCCCGCGACGGGCAGAATGACGTTCACCAGGTGACTTTCGAAGCTGATCCGCAGCCGCTGGAGGCCTCGGAAAACCATATACCAATCGTTGGTGGCGAGTTGGGCAATAAGGGTCGAGGAAGCAATTCCCAGCAGCCCAAAATGGACGCCTAAAGGCGCCGACAGGGTCAATTTCAATACGCCTGCGCCCAACGCCCAAGGAGCAAACGCTTCGTCCTCCGTGGCCCGGGACCCCGACGTAATGACACCGGATTGGGTTTCGAGGAAGAGCAGCACGAAGAAGATGCCGAGGATCGGAAGTCCGATGAAATTGCCCCTTCCCAGCCACACATCGAACAACCGCGGGCCGAGAACCAGGATGCAGGCTCCTCCCGCCGCCATGATGCCCAAGCCCAAACGGAGATTGCGCACGACAACCCGATGAACTTCGCCGATCTGGCCGGCTTGCCAGAGGTGACTGATAAAAACGGAGGAGACTCCGGCCGTGGTCAAGGCCAGCGTGTAGAGATTGTAGAGAACGAGGTAAGCCGCCCGATAGGCCGGGATTTGCGCCGCACCGCTTAAACTGGCGATAAAAAACTGGTCCGTATTTAGCACCATGATGATCCCGAGGGCGGTGGCCCAGGCGCGAAGGGAGGGAGAAATCATGCTGCGCACGGCGGGGCCATTAAAAACTCCGCGAATCTTGAAAAGCTCGGGACGCCGACTCCGCGCAAAGCCAAGCAGCAGATATCTCTGGGCACACATCCCGGCAGCGGCAACCGTGGCCAGGGCAATCAATCCACCCCCCAGGTAAAGTACGGCGATTTGGCACAACAGCGTGACCGTGGAAACGAATGAACCCAGCACGGCATTCCAGCCGACATAGCCAACCGCAAAGAGCAGGCAGTACCACACCTCCGCCCAAACCCCAAATGCCGCGCTCAGGCATAGGATGCACCACGCGCTCCAGGCCACGGGCAAGCTCACGGTGGTCAAATGCAAGTGCTGGAGATAGATGAAACCGGCCACGCTCGACACGCCAAAGGTGACCACGGCCAGCCCCCGATAAACTTGTCGTCCCGATTCAACCAAATCAGCGATTTCGCGACGCGTCTCCTCGTTCAGAGGCGCTTGGGGATCGCTCCCGCTCTTTCCCTTCGCCAGGGCGATGCGCCGGATGAGCGTGGTGCCCAGGCCCAAATCGAAAATGAAAATCACCGCCGATGTCTGGGCCAGTAGCAGCCACACGCCGAGTTCTTCCTTCGGCAAATGGTGAAACAATACCGGCATCAGGACCAGGGCCAGGACGATCGTCACGCCCCGGCTGAACCAGCTTGCGGCCGCCCCAAAGGCAATTCTTTTGGTAACGCTCACAAGAATTTGCGGGCAAGCTGCCGCCCGTGGCCTTTTCGCGATTTTCCGCAAAAAGCCCTCAACTCGATTCCGCTCGTTTTCTGCTGAGGCAAAGTTTCCCTTTCCTCACTACGACACTGCCATCTAAGTTCCGGCGCCAAGCATCTTTAGGACGAAGGGCACCACCCGCCGGCCGTTCCGTGCCCAGCTCCGAAGCAGCTTGACGCGCGCGCCGACAAATTTTCGTCGCTCCGACGAAAGCTTTTGCGCCTGCACAGCCAGACGATCCAGACGCGCCCCGCTGTCCTTGAAATGAGTCAAAATTTGGCGACTGAGAAAGCGCCCGGCCAGATTGCGCAACTCGGCCACCGCTTCATAATGGTGACGCCGTTCGCCGGGCAGATAAACCGTCCGGACCGCGCCCAGCTCTTCCAGATATTTCAGCCCCTGGCTGGCGGAACCCTTGCTCAAGGCGAGCCTCTCGATCAGCGCATCCATCGACAACGGCTCATGAGAAACGAAGAGCAGCCCGTAAATTTCCGCGTAGGAACGGGGTTGGCCCAGCGCGCGCGAGAACTGGACAAAAAGATTGATAGCATCGATCTCGACGGGATCGAGAGCCGGTGCGGGAGATTCGGCGTCCAGCTTGCGCGCAAGGTTCGCAACCATGCCGAAAGCCTAACAGGTGATTCATTTTGTTCAATCCAAAATGAACAAATTGAACAATCCCTCCCGTTCCCTTTCCATCCTTATAGCTCCAGGCCGGTTGAACCGATACCGATTAATTGTCACATTCCTGTGACGATGTCTTTTTCTCTCCTGTCGGCGCGCGGTATCCCGGTATAATCAGCCTCCCTTTTTCCCCGGGACCACCGATGAGGCTTCTTCTCCTTAATCAATACGGGCTCACTTCGGGCGCGCCGACGGGGCGTATTCTCTCCGAACTTGGCGCGGGACTTCAGGAACATGGGCACGAGATCATTTTTCTCAGTTCCGATTCTTCTTACGGGCATCCCCGTCGGGGCTTCGAGCGGATCATCCGCGAAGCGCGCGCCCATCTGATTCTCCTTTGGCGGAGTCTTTGGTGTCCGAAAGCCGACGCCGTTATTTCGTTGAGCTCGCCTGCCTGCCTCGCTGTGACAGCGGGACTGGTGGCCAAAATCCATCGCGCCAAACATTTTCACTGGATCATGGATCTTTATCCCGATGTCGGCGTGCGATTGGGCGAGTTGAAGCACGGTGCGCTCTCCCGTTTTTTGACTTTGCTGATGAAGCGCGCCTATCAGGAGGCCGATCAGGTCGTGGTCCTGGATGAGGATATGCGCGAGCATCTGCAAACGACCTACGGAATTGATTCGGCGGTGATGGAGCCTTTCCCACCTGAGGTCGTCTGGCCGGCGTTTGAGAATAACCATAAGCCGGACGCAAAAACGGCAAATCGATGGCTTTACTCGGGGAACTTTGGGCGCGCTCATGAGATCGAGGTGCTGCTTCAAATTCAGAAGAGGCTGGAAGATAGGCGCATTGCCGCGGAGCTGATCCTGCAAGGACAAGGCGCCCAGTTTTCTTCCATCCGAAGTGCCGCGAGCCTGCTGGACCTCAGGCAGGTCAAGGTGCGCCCGCCGGCCTCTCCGCAGTCGCTTGGAGAATCGCTCATTCAATCCGATGTTCTTGTTGTCACCCGCAAGGCGGAGATGAAGGGGCTTCTTCTCCCGAGCAAACTCATTCTCGCCGAACTATCGGGCAAAGCCATTCTTTGGATCGGCGACACCAACGGGAAGACCGCTCAAAGATTGAAAAAGGAGGGCCGCCATGGCGTTTTTGCCATGACTGAGGTCGAGCCCATGGCCGCATGGCTCCAGCATGTTTTCGAGCAAGAATCGTCCGGACAAGTTGTTGAACCGAAGGCCACACGTGCGGTTCGCGAGGAATCGATCCGGAGGTGGGAAGCGCTTCTACGCCAATGAACTTTCCTGCCATGGCCGTCAAATTCCATCCCTTTCGCCGAAGGAAGAGTTCCGCGTGCCTGCGGGGCGCGTTCCTGGCTGTTGGATTCTTCCTGGCTTGCCCCAGCCCGGCACAGGAACCGGCGACAAACTCCATGGCCGCGGCTCCCCCCAGCGTAGCCAACGCGGTCAGCAGTCTCCTGAGCAAGGCTTCCGGGCATCTGGCCGACGGAAATTGGGATCAGGCCGTCCGCGAGGCCAGTCTTGCCATTCAGCTCGATTCGAAAAACGCGGCAGGTTACGAGGTGCGAGGTTCCATTTACGTCCAGGAAAAACTCTGGGACCGGGCCGAGCGGGACTACACCACCGCCTACAAATTCAACCCCGACATCGCCTATAAATATAAGCTGGCGCAGATCAAATTCCTCCAGAAAGACTATGATGATGCCCGACTCCGATTTGCCGCGCTACAGGGAGACGCGCGTCTCGGCGATCTAGCCACTTATCATGTTTTTCTTTGCGATCTCCTTGACCGGCACGAGGCTCTCGCGGCCCGGGAACTTGGCGCGCTCGGTCAGGTGGAAAAACATCCATCCTACTACTACTGCCACGCCGCGTGGTATCTGTACCATGACCAAAGACCGGAAGCGAACAAGTGGTTCGCCTCCGCCGAGCAACTCTTCGATAGTTCAACCGACGACCTTTACGTCTCAAGCCTGATCGAGGCACAACCCCTCCATATTCCTGTTGCGACTTTCTCCACCAAAGACGGCAACTTCTATGATCGGGCGCGGGTCTTTCTGGAAGAGACCGGATTACGCACCTCGACTCCGACCGGCTGGGTGACCGTGCCCCTTGACCAGCTTCCGGATGACCTTTCTGTCTTTCCCAAAGATCTCCGGGGACAGATTGCGGAGAGACGCGCGGTCCTACCCGCCGCCGCGCCCAATCCAATCAGCCTGCTCACCTTCACTACCAAGATGGGCAAATCGTACGACCATGTCCGTTGGTCCGTGGAAGAGGCCGGGCTTGCCATCCTGACGCCGGATGGCTGGATCACCTTGCCCTTCGGACAATTACCGGCTGACCTT
>Ga0116227_10011558_pt1 | contig 14778 bp, 7 predicted proteins | sample S1TSphgellanicum_FD_89693 | JGI IMG/M metagenome (GOLD analysis project Ga0116227, IMG submission 89693) | Host-associated microbial communities from peat moss isolated from Minnesota, USA - S1T2_Fb - Sphagnum magellanicum MG | ecosystem: Host-associated > Plants > Peat moss > Unclassified... | reverse complement strand
ATAAAAAGATCGATCTTAACCCGATCACATCCGATGTTGAAACCAATTTTTACAAAAACCAGGCGGATTGTTACCAGGGTTTGGCCGCCGCTTATAACGTGTTGTTATGGGACGCGCCCCAGAACCAAAATGTGCCCTTCCAGTTAATAAGCGAAGTATTGGGCGATCGCTGTTTTACCGGCGGAGCATCAGTTACCGATGTGCCAACTATCGGACGTATTGATAGGGGGAACATCCGGGTTGATGACCTGGCACCTAAAGCATTTTGGTATAAGTACTATACAGGTATTTACCGCTGTAACCTACTGCTCGAAAAAATGCCCGATGCCAAATTTGATAACCCGGCATTAAGGATAAGATATACTGCCGAGTGTAAATATTTGCGTGCATTCTATTATTTCGACCTGGTGCGTTTATTTGGTAATGTTCCTTTGATCCTTAAAACATTATCAGCATCAGAGTATTCGCAAAAACAAGCTACGCCCGAAGCAGTGTACACTCAAATTTCGCAAGATTTAACCGAAGCTATCGCTGTGTTGCCACGATATAAAGCCTTGCCATCCGAAGAGCTTGGCCGAGTAACATCCGATGCCGCACGCGGATTGATGATGAGGGTTTGGCTATACTATACGGGCTATTATAAAAAGGCCGAACTGCCGGGTGTTTCATCATCAAGTATATTAAGTATCAGCGAAGAACTGATCAACAACAGCGGGCACGATCTTTTACCCAATTTTGCCGATGTATTTAAGATCGATGCACCATTTAATAACAACAATAAAGAATCTGTATTCGAAATTCAGTATTCAAGTTTAGCTTATAGCGGTAATTATAGCTACCGCGAAGAAGCTAACGGGAATCTGTCGGTAATGGTTTGGTCCATGCGTGATCCAAACGCTTCGTCAATATACGCGGCAGGCTGGTCGTTCGCTCCGGTTGATACTGCACTTTATAACCGTTTTGCAGCTACGGATGTTCGCAGAGATGCGACCTTGTTTTCACCAAAGGCACAGTCGGTATCTTTTACACCCGGTTATCAAAATACCGATATTTTCCCTAAAAAATGGGCGGCCTTAAAAGCAAATCAATCTACCAAAGGCGATTATCACCTGAACTTCCCTAATCACTTTATCAATATCCGTTTTTCGGATGTGTTGCTGATGGCATCCGAACTTCAACTCCTGCACGGTGGTACCGCTGCCAAAGCTCAGCAATATTTTGAGCGGGTTGCTAAACGGGCAAGGCCGGCAACTTATGTGCCACCAACAGTAACACTGGATGTACTGTATAGTGAGCGCGATCTTGAACTTGCCCTCGAGGGTGTACGCTATTGGGATTTAATGAGAAGAGGTTTAGACTACGCCCAATCAAAAATAAACATTGATAGGGGCGAGCCATTCATCAGCAAATTTAATACCGCTACCGCGGGATTGTTCCCGATACCCGATCAGGAAATTATCATATCAAACAATACTTTGGTTCAAAACCCAGGCTATTAATAATGGAAGGAAGAAACATGAAAAGGATACTACAAATGGCATGTCTGCTAATGATAATGGCAGCCTGCAAAAAACAAACAGCTACTTTAGAAGACCCGATTGATGCCGGTACCGTAAACATTATTGTACAGGCAACCAATACACCTAATGTTTACCGCTTTATTAACGCGCAAATTGGCAAAACAGCTGTAGCCAAGTGGGATTTGGGCAATAGCTCAACCGCTATTGGCGATACCGTAATAGGTAAATACCCTTTTAAAGGTGATTATATAGTTAGTTTAACTGTGTTTAACGGAATAACGGCCGTTACCAAAACAGTTAATTTATCGCTTACTAATGACAACGTTGATCTTGATCCGGTGTATGGTCTATTAACCGGTGGCGCAGGTGCCGCCGCGGGTAAAACCTGGGTTTTAGATTCATTGTCGGATGGGCATGTTAAGCTCATCAATAACAATTCTAACACGCCATGGAACAAACTCACCAAAACCGGGAAGGGTGTTTATGATGATGAACTTAATTTTAAGTTGGCCAATAAAGAGGTAGTTTATAAAAACAACAATGGTTCGTATTGCCATGGCGGAACTATTGATGGCATTGCCCAATATCGTTTAAAAGAGTTAAATGCCAACTGGGGTTTAACTACGGGTTCGACAGCGGATGGCGGCGATTTGGTTATAAACTACACACCAAACAAACCCGTACAGCACTGGACAATGGAAGTACGCAACGGCAAACATTATTTAAAACTGTACGATGGCGCTTTCTTTTTCTTTTATCGCGGACAAGCGGATGTGATCGAGTACGAAATTACCTCGATCAGTGAAAACGAAATGGTAGTTACGCATTACGAAAACCTGCCGGCTTCAAGGGCTTCGGCTTTATGGCGCGATGTTTACCTGGTGATAAAAAAAGGTTATGTACGCTAATTTACAACCCCTTAATTCAAAAACTATGAGCAATTTATATAGACATATTATACTGCTTTTTACTGTGGTAATGGCAGTATCTAGCGGATGCAAAAAGCAGGATAATGAGGTAAAACCCATGGCCGATAGGTTCCAGGTAGTGGATACCAAATCGACAGTTAACGGTAACTTAGTTGATGGCACCGCGCTCACTAAAACTAATACATTTACATTGACTTACCTGAATGCCCCGTCAAATACTTCGGCTGTTATTAGTGCCGAAGCTGTTAATGGGCTATCTATTGATGCCACTACGGTTACTTTGTCGGGAAGTGCGAGTGTTGATGTACCCTTAAAGGGGATTCCCGCCAGTGATGGTACTTTTACCATGACGGTTAAAATTGATGTTGCTGGTACCATATATATATGTACCAAAATATTCAATGTGGATTTGCCTAACATTACAGCCATTACATCAACATTGCCAACTGCAAAAGTGTTTAACGTGAATGTGGTTACAAATATTGATTTTGAGATCTATCCAAAATCAACGGTGCTAACAATCGCTGCGCCGGCAAACACAACTGTTGAGGTAGTAAGTACTTCGCCAAAAGGCAGAACGCTTAAAATTACACCAACAAGCCAGTTTGTAGCCGGCGACCTGGTAGTTACCTCAACCTTTATGGCTTTGCCGCCACTGGTACAAACCATTAAGTTAACAGCTTTCTCCAAAGGGGACGGTACCGATGCTGCTCCATTTGAAATTACCGATGCCGATCGTTTAAATAGGTTGTCATACGGCTTAACTTATTCGTACAAACTTGCTAACGATGTCGCGCAAGCTACAAGTAATGCAAGCGCTATTGTATTTAGTGGCACGCTGGATGGTAACGGTAAAAAGATCTCGGGCTGTACCATTAACTCTGCTACAACTGATAAGCTTGGTTATTTTGGCGAGATAGCCGCCACAGGAACTATCAAAAATATAACTTTCGATAACCTGAATGTAACCGGCCAAAACAATACAGGTGGTGTGGCAGGCGTGAACAGGGGAACAATAACCAATGTAACCGTAAACGGTAATTGTACAGGTGGCACTTTTGTAGGTGGCATTGCGGGGAACAATTTCGGAACCATTGCTACCTGTGATGTTAGTGCGTTCAACGTATCGGGTACTAATAATATCGCTAATCTTACACCAACGGTAAACAGTGGCTCGGTACAAAACTCAAATGTTATACTAATTGCACCTGCTACTTTCCCAACTACAGTTTATGGAGTTTCATCTGCACAAAATGTTGATTTCTCGTTTGCTCCGTCAGATGGTACTATCGCTGTAAAAACAGTTCCTACAAACCTTACGGCTGCACCGGTTTCTGGTCAGCAAAAGCTTACTTTAACTCCACTTGCAGGCTTTGTATCTGGCGATTTAGGTATCTCATTACAAAAAGATAAACTGTCCATTTTACGAACAGTGAAGATCTTTTCCAAAACACAAGGCTCAATATTTGATGCCGGTGACGGATCTGTCGGTAGCCCTTACCTGATCTCAACCTCCGCAGCTTTGGATGCCGTTAGAAACGATGTGACCAAGAACTACAAAATTGTTAACGATATCACATTAACAGGTACATGGGTAGCTATACCCACCTTCAGCGGTTCTATCGATGGGCAAGGATTTAAGGTGAATAACCTGACTATGAATACGATTGTTGCCAATGATGGTTGGGTAAATACCAATACGGGTACAATTAAAAATATCAGATTCCTGAATGTGAATTGTACTACAAGCGCGGCCTTTGGTGTAGTAGCGGGTAAAAACAATGGGGGTACTATCCAAAATGTGATTGTTGGCGGTACCGTTACATCAATTAATACAGGTGATGTATTAGGCGGAATTACCGGCGAGCTTGCTGCGGGTGGTAAGGTAACGCAGTGCTATACCAATTTAACCATGGTTGCATCATGCGGAATGGTTGGCGGCCTGGTTGGTCGTTTAACTACAGCAACAGGTTCAGTTGCCGAGATCTCGTTCTCAACTGCTACAGGCTCTATCGAGGAGAACGCATCTAAAAACCGCATTGCAGGTATATTAGGTCGTGCAGAAGGAACAGTAGTTGGCGGTGGCATAGTTAAAAACTGTCTGGCTACATTAACCATTGCCGCTACAGGCGCTAACGCTGTTAACGTAAACGGTGTTGGTGGTATTTTTGGTGCCGATCAAACCGCAGGTATTGTACCTATAGATCAGTGTATGTTTACGGGTACCATATCGGCAGGTTTCTCCATTGGTGGTATAGCTGGTGTTGGCTCTACTATTACAAACTGTATAGTGGTTGGGCAAGGAGCAGCTAATTTGTTGCCTACCTTACGCAGCACAGGCACGCCGGCCACAGGTAATATAGGTGGTATAGCCGGAACAAATAAAGTGAAGCTGGTAAACTGTGTGGTTAAAAATGCAACCTTAAAAGCAGCGGCAACAACTAACCTGATGCCTGTTGCAGGTATGGTGAGCACCTATCAAAGTGGTGGCTATACCTCAAATAGTTTTGTTGCGTCAACATCACTCGAAGGTTCAACCACACCGCCTAATGGTGATTACGTTTTCCGGATAGCAGGTACTGCCGGTAACACTCCGGGCGTTAATGGTGGTAACTATGCCACTTCCAGCGTAACGGCTGCGTTGCGTTCTACAGCTTTTGGTAATGATGCTGCCGGCTTGGATGGTGCAAACGCAAGCACTACAACACAAGCGTTTTTCCAAACTACTTTGGGTTTTGATTACTCGATATGGAAAACTGATACCGATGGTTACCCTACTTTACAACGTGCAGGTTATAATGGTGGCCTGGCCACTCCATAATATTAAAGATTTAAATAGAAGTACAATGAACTTTAAAAAAGATATGATGAAAAGATATGTTGTTCTATCGCTTTTATGCGGAACCTTTTTAGGCTGCTCCAAAAGTAATGTATATGTACCGGCAAAGGCATCGGTAATAACCTTTGTGCCTACCGGTAAAAAGGGGGCTGATTTTAACACCAGTACCAAAATAGGTACCTGGTGGGGCAATACCATTAACCTGCAAAGCAACTGGTATTATACCTGGGGTAATTCTATTCCGCTGGAGCTTGCTCCACAAAATGCAGAGTTTGTGCCCATGTTTTGGAGCAAAGCCGCGGTAACCGATGCTAATATTGCTTACACCAAACAACTCGCAACTCAGGGCCGTGCACGTTATGTATTGGGTTTCAACGAACCCGATCTGTCCGACCAATCTAACATGACGGTTGCCGATGCCTTAGCCGCATGGCCGCAATTAGAAACTATCGGGTTGCCACTGGGCAGTCCGGCGGCATCGTATCCAACCAGGCAATGGATCTATGATTTTATGGATCAGGCGAACGCCCAGGGCCGTAGGGTTGATTTTATTTGCGTGCACATGTACGTTGGTACCGATGAAAATGCTTTTGTTCAAGTACTGCAGGATTTGTATAACAAGTATAAAAAACCCATCTGGATAACCGAGTTTGCAACCGTAGCCAATAATGCGGTTAATGTTTCTGATAATCCTTATACACCAGATATGGTACTGGCCTTTATGCAAAGGTTACTACCCAAATTGGAAGGATTGGACTTTGTACAGCGTTATTCCTGGTTTTCGGGTTCGCCAACAAGTGCGCGTTTATGGTCTTCAGCGTTAATTGATGCTAATGGCAATTTAACCAAACTGGGTGTTTGGTATTCACAATATAAACCCAATACGGCTATTAAAAGATAAAAGGTCTTTATTCTTTAACAATCAAATAAACCCAACCGGCTATTAAGTCGGTTGGGTTTTGCATTTCGTCAAGAAATTATCCCTGATGATGTAAAAAAGGTTTACCGCGTTAACGTTTATTGTTTTTTTGCGACATCGATACACAACATCAAATACAGTATCGAAACAAAGAAATATAATCGCTACCGCCTTATGAATCACAAATCAATTTTGCTTGCAGCCCTAGTATTTGCCTGCACCATAATATCTTCCTGCAAAAAGGATGTTAATAACAACGATACAACCAATAATTACTTTAAAATTAATATTTACACAGCGGGTTACATCAATGAGTTTCGCCCGGTAGCAGCATATTGGAAAAATGATAAGCTAACCGAATTAAGTCTGGGTCAGGCAACCGGCATTGCCATAAACGGTAGTGACATTTATGTGGTTGGCTATAGCACCGCTGTAAATGGTGCTGCTGTGGCAACCTACTGGAAAAACGGCGTTCGTATCCCACTTACCGATTCGACCATCTCATCTAAAGCAAGTGGCATCGCAATAAGTGGAAATGATATTTATATCTCAGGCACTATCAATCCATCTTCTGGTTCATCACTGGCTGTTTATTGGAAAAATGGTAACCTAAACGTACTTGGTGGTGTTTATACAGATATCATAACGTCAACAGCAAACGCAATATCAATACAAAACAGCGATGTATATGTTGCCGGTAGTATGAGTGATGTTAATGGCAACCTTAACGCGGTTTATTGGAAAAATAGGGTACCCGTACCGTTAACTGCAGGGGGAAGCAATCACTTTGCACAGTTGTCAGGTTTAACAATAAATGGTAACGATGTTTATGCCGCCGGACTGATTGCCGCCACATTACCAGCTAACAATACCTCCGCAGCTGTTTCAACCTATTGGAAAAATGGTGTACCTACAAGTTTTGCGGATACCGTATCATCAACCATTGCTAATGCGGTGCAGCTTAAAGGCAATGATGTTTATGTAGTAGGATCAAAGATTATTTCGGGGAGCAAAATGCTGGCCGGATATTGGAAAAACGGATCGTTTACGTCACTTGGTAACGGGCTTGGTACTTCCGAAGCTTACGCGTTTGCCATGCAGGACAATGATATTTATATAGGCGGCAGAAACTCTAACACGGCTTACGGCTTCGCTGGCTACTGGAAAAATGGAAATTTTGTTCAATTAGCGGCGGAGTCGAGCGGTGTGCTTGCTATAGCAGTAGTAAAAGAGTAATAGGCCGATGTATATGCTATTAATTTTTATCCGGCTTTACGATTTACTTGCTAAAATTAAGGCTTGTTTTAGCGGCCAGCACTTTTATATGATTTTATATTGGTTTAGAACAATAACTAACTTGTAGCCTGAAAAGTCTAAATAAATGTTTCTTATATATCACATTGGGCGTTAAAAAGTTTTGAATAAAAATTGGTATTAAATACAGAGCGGCAATAACTTTAAAGATATTTGCCAAGAATTATGTAACTTCGGGATTAACCAATTTTGCTTTAATTAACTGCATTTAAACTTGAGAGCCCTTAATTATATAAAATTTTGTATAGCCCTTTTCGGGATGTTTTTTATTACGCAGGCCTTGTTTGTAAACCAGCTAAGGGCACAAAACAACCGGGATAGTTTACAAAAAGTACTCAACAACGTACTGGCAAACAAAGCTCAATACGATAATAAAAAGCTGCTCGAAATTAAGCAACTCAAAGCAACGCTTCGCCTCAACTTTAGCTCGTTAACCGAGCGTTATAATAATTACCAAAAGCTATTCAACGCCTATAAATCCTTCATTCACGATTCTGCCTACGTTTATTGCAAAAAACTGAATACTTGCGCTTACTTGCTTAAAGACGAAAATAAGATCAATTACTCAAGAGTAAATATGGGCTTTGTATTGGTATCTGCCGGGATGTTTAAAGAAGGATTGGATACCATTAACAAGGTCAACATCAAATATCTGCAAGGGAATGAACGCTACGAATACTACTTTTTACAGGTGCGCAGCCATTTTGATCTGGCCGATTTTGATAAGATAGATGACTATTACGATAAGTACTCGGCAACAGGTTTAAACTATTGCGATACCATCATCAGAAACTACCCACCGGGATCATACGAATATCTCTCGTCAACAGCGTTGAGGTTTTTACGGACACACAATTACCGGGCTGCTTTAAAACCTTATCAGGATATCCTCAAACTAAAACAATCCTATCAGGATAGCGCCATCAATTACAGTTGTTTAAGCTTTGTATATTTCCAGCTTAACCAGCCTGATCAAGCTTTGCCGGCATTATTCAAATCAGCAATAATTGATAATACGCATTCTACCAAAGAGTCGGTGGCTTTAACCAACCTGGCCTCACACATATTTAAAGAGGGCGATATCAAAACCGCTTTCGCCTACATCAATAATGCCATTAGCGATGCCAACTTTTATGGTGCAAGGCACCGCGAAGCACAGATCAGCAACATTATGCCCATTATCGAAAGTGAGCAGATCAGCGGCATAGAAAAGCAAAAGCGCTCTTTATTGATCTATGCTTCTATCATCACCGGCCTGGTTGTTTTGGTGATCATCTTTTGGATAGTGGTACTCAAACAGCTTAAAAAACTGAGGATTGCCGATAAGATCATCATCAACAAAAACAACGATCTGAATGCCGCTAACGAATCCCTGTTAAAGGTGAATACCAGTTTGGATCATGCCAACCGCGCGCTCTCGCAATTCAATGTAAAGCTTGATGAGGCCAACATGATCAAAGACGAGTACATTGGATATTTCTTTAACATTCACTCCGATTATATTGAAAAGATAGACCGGCTGAAGCGCTCCGTAGAAAAGAACGTGCGCGAAAAGCGGTACGAAGAAATCCTATCCGTACTTAATCGCCTAAACACCAACTTTGAGCGCGAAAACTTATCCCATAGCTTTGACAAGGTGTTCTTAAGCCTATTCCCCAAATTTGTGGACGACTTTAACCGCCTGTTTGATGCTGAGCACCAGATCCACCTGCACGACGGCCAATTGCTCAACAGTGAGCTCCGCATATTCGCCCTCATTCGGCTGGGTATCCATGATAACGAAACCATCGGCAAAATCCTCAACTACTCGGTAAACACCATCTACACCTACAAAACCAAGGTCAAAAACAAATCCTTCGTTCCTAACGAAGAATTTGAAGATAAGATCATGCTTATAAAAGCCGTAAAGGAAATCGTGGTTTAGCCAAAGTCTCCAATAACTCCAATAACATCCAGGGGGGTAAAAGGGGGAAATTTTTACAAAATTTTAGTTCAAAAACCACTTATTGTAATCAGCCATTTGCCGCGCTATTCTTATGGGGGGTATAAGGGGGAATTTTTTTAAGATTTTATTCCAAAAATCCACTTATTGTAATTAAGCAGTCCTCCATTTAATTCAATAATCCAAAGCATCACTTTTAAGGTATTAATTAATGGCGTTTTGCAACGATAAGTAGTACTCAATCGCTTTAAATAGCCTTATACCATTCTATATTTGCTTTAATATAATCTATATTTTTCTGAAGACCGATTCTTTATAAATATCTGAATATCAAATAATTATATCCAATCTTAGTTAACTATTTTTAATATACGCCCCTATACAAATTGATTTTGCTTTAAAACCTGCCTTACTTTGAGCAAGCTATCAAAACCAAATGGTGGCTTGAACCAATTTTAAACCAATTATAAATGAAAAAAGTTTACTTAATTAAGTATGGCTTAACCATGCTGTTTTTAATTTGTGCGTTTTCGGTATTTGCACAAAAAAGCGTTTTCAGTGGTAAGGTTGTCGACGAAAACAATCAACCCCTACCGGGCGCAACAATCCACGTTAAGGGAACCGATCAATCCGCTGGTACCGATGTTAGTGGCTCATTCTCTATCCCGGCCAACAACCAGTCAGAAGTTACTGTTACAATTTCCTTTGTTGGTTACGATGTGAAAGAGATCGCCATTAAGGTGAACGAAAAACCGACCATCCGTTTAACGCCCAACCAAAAATCATTATCCGAAGTTGTGGTTGTAGGTTACGGTACGGTTAAAAAGACTGACCTGACTGGCGCTGTATCAAACATTGCCAGTAAAGATCTGAATCCCGGATCGGTAACCAACCCTTTGCAACAATTAGATGGTAAAGCCGCCGGTGTAAACATTACCCAGGTAGGTAGCGAGCCAGGCGTAGCGCCAACAGTACGTATCCGTGGTATTACTTCACTGCAAGGCGGTAACGATCCCTTGGTTGTAGTTGATGGCATCCAGGGTAATATGGACCTGCTCAACCAGGTTCCGCCAAGCGAGATCGCCTCGGTTGATGTATTGAAAGATGCATCTGCAACGGCTATTTACGGTTCACGTGGTGCACCGGGTGTTATCATCATCACCACCAAAAAAACCGCAGCCGGCAAAACCAGTGTTGAATACACCGAGAACTCTTCTCTGGATCTGATCTCGAAAAAAATAAGCATCTTAAACGCCGCACAATGGACGGCACAAGCCAATTTACAAGGCGTGGATGTATCGGCCAATCACGGTTCAAATACAGATTGGTATAACTTACTTACCCAGGATGGCTATACCCAAAACCATTCGCTTGCATTTGGCGGTGGCACAAACGAGTTTAATTATCGCGCATCGGTAACCGCTATTACCCAAAGCGGTATCGTGATCAATTCCAACTACAAAAAATACATTGGCAGAATAACAGCCACCCAAAAAGCTTTAGACGATAAGCTTACGCTGACCATGAATGTGAATAGTGGTATAAACGATGTTACCTATAGCCCAATTGGTGTTGGTAACGCGGCTTTCACATCTAACTTAATCAGTCAGGCTTATGTGGCCCGCCCAACCGACCCGGTTTACAATACCAACGGAACTTACTATCGCGATCCGAACGTGTTTCAATACACTAACCCTTACGCGGTTGCTAAAACAGTAAGCAATAATTCCGACACCAACAACCTATTCGGTAGCTTAAAAGCCGACTTGGAACTTTTTAAAGGTTTAACCGCCGGTTGGTTTGGTAGCTGGAGGAAGATAGATACCAATACCGGTTATTACCTGCCTGCATCATCAACCCTGCAATCGGCTATTGATTATAATGGGATAGCCAACATCAGCAATAACCATACAGATGAGAAGCTGATGGATATTAGCTTAAATTACAAAAAGGATTTTGGTTTGAACCATTTTGATGCCATGGCGGTTTACGAGTGGCAGGCCCAAACTTACAACGGCAGCTTTGCACAGGGCCGCAATTTTGTAAACGATATTGCTACCTACAATGCTTTGCAACTGGGCGATATCTCGAAAGCGTTGTTGGGCGACGTTTCTTCGTACAAAAACGATAGGAGATTGGTTTCCTTTTTAGGTCGTATCAATTACTCTTACAATAACCGTTACCTGTTAACCGCCAGTTTCAGGCGCGATGGTTCTACCGTATTTGGTGTGAATAACAAGTGGGGTAATTTCCCTTCAGCATCATTAGCATGGCGCATCGATCAGGAAGATTTCATGAAAAACCAAAGCATTTTCAGCAGTCTTAAATTGCGTGTAGGTTATGGCGTTACCGGTAATCAGCAAGGGATTTCCCCGCAAAATTCAATCTCTTTGGTGGGCCAGTCGGGCACAGTATATTTTGGTGGAGCTACCATTCCTAACTACGCCGCTACCCAAAACTCAAATCCAAACCTGAAATGGGAAACCCATAAAACCACCAATATCGGTTTAGATTTCTCGATCCTGCACGATAGGTTATCAGCAACTATTGATGCCTATACCGCTACTACCGATAATCTGTTATACAATTATACCGTGCCTTTAGTAGGGCCATTTTTAACCACCAGCATTTTAGCTAACGTAGGTAGTTTACGTGCCCAGGGTTTAGAGTTTGGGTTGAATTACTTCGCTATCAAAAACAATAAAATGTCGTTAACGCTGGCGGGTAACGCGTCGATAATGCAAAGCAAAGTATTGAGCTTGGGTGGTAACATCGAAGGTTACGATATCCCAACCAATTTTGTGGGCGTAGGTACCAACTCCTACCTCATTGTTGGTAAACCGATAGGCACTTTCCTGAGCATTCAGCACCTGGGTAAAGACGCCGCCAATGCCGAAACCGTGATCGACCAAAACAAAGATGGTAAAATTGACCAGGGTGCGCAAAGTGCCGATAGGATTGAAGATGGCCAATCATTACCAAAATACACTTACGCCTTTACTCCAACTTTCACTTATAAAAACTTCGACATGTCTATGGTATGGCGCGGATCAGGCGGTAACAAAATTTACAATGGCATCCGTCAAAAATTTAGCTTACTAGAAAACCTGGGTAAATCAAACGTATTCTCGAGCGCGTTGCCATTAGGCATCGCCTCATCTCAATACAGTTCAGACTTGTGGTTGGAAGATGGCTCATACCTCAGGTGGCAAAGCCTTTCTTTCGGCTACACCTTCAACCTGTCAAAAGTTAAATACATCAACTCATTACGCTTATCCTTAACGGGACAAAACCTCGCCGTAATCACCAAATATACCGGTGTTGATCCGGAGGTTTATGGTGGCGGCCTGGGCAGCCAGGATTACGGTACCTATCCGCGTACCCGCACCTTCTCGGTAGGTTTAAATGTTGTTTTTAAATAGAAAATCAAATCATGAAAAAGATATTATTTAGCATTGTTGTTATTTGCCTTGCCGCGCAAAGCTGCACCAAGGTGAATGAAAATGTGTACGATAAATATGCCGCCGATCAGTTTTACTCAACCCCAACGGGTGTTAACGTGGCGCTGGCAAATGTGTACTCAAAAATTACCGGCAGCTGGGGCAGCAACTATGCTGGTCGCGATAATTGCTGGTACGATCTCAACTGTTTCTCGTCAGACGAGCAGGTGATCCCTCACCGCAACACCGGCGACTGGCAACTAGATTTTGCCCAACTATATACCCGTACAGCATTACCAAGCCTGGGTATTACCAACAACACCTGGAACTGGCTGTATTCAACAATTTACGCCGCTAACCTGGCCATAGCCCAGTTAACCACAGCCAATGCCGACCCAGCTAAAATAGCTGAGGCTAAAGTGATGCGCGCTTGGTTATATTATTTGCTGATAGACGATTTCGGCAGTGTTCCGTTTTACACGGATAACAATACCGATATCTCCAAGATAGCGCAAAAACCAAGGGCCGAAATTTACGCCTTCATCGTATCAGAGTTAAAAGCCAATGTTGATCTGCTTTCCGAAACCCGTGGTGGTGCATACTATGGCCGCTTTAACAAATGGGCAGGTTACATGGTACTGGCTAAAGTTTATTTAAACGCGCAGGTTTACACTGGCACAGCCGCCTGGGCCGATGCTTTGACAGCCTGTAACAAAGTAGCGTCCGGTGGTTTTACCTTGCATCCGGGTGCAGCTAATGCCAGCAGTCCGCTTGGTTTTCAATATTACGAGTTGTTTGGCGATGTATGCCCGAATGATGAAACCATCCTGGCTGAATACATTACTCAAAACGTAGTAAGCGGTAACATCTATGCCATCAGAAGCTTGAACAGCGCCAACGGTTTGGCCCTGATAGGCTTCAGCGGCTGGAACGGAACCATTATCCCGTCAGAATACTACACCAAGTTTGACGCTGCCGATATCCGCCGTAAACAATTCTTAGTTGGCGCGCAGGCAGGTGGTGTTACCTATACCATGAATGTATCTTCATTGATCTCTCCCGGAGCTGGTCCGGATGAAGGTATCCGTGATGTTAAATTTTTGCCTGTACCACCATCTGATGCCAGCGGCGAATCAAACGATTTCCCTATTTACCGCTATGCTGATGTACTGCTGATGCAAGCTGAGTGTAACGTACGTTTAGGTAATCCGGGAGCTGCTAAACCATTTATTGATCAGGTTAGGGTACGTGCCGGATTAAGCGCCTTAGCTGCCAACCCAACTCTTGACGATATTTATAACGAGCGTGGTTTTGAGCTCAATATGGAGGGCCACCGCAGGCAGGACATGATCAGGTTTGGTAAGTATTTGCTACCGCATGGTTTTGTAACCGCGGGCCAGGCTTACATGCAGCTGTTCCCAATACCAACAGCCGCGCTTGATGCCAACAAAGCTTTAAAACAAAATCCAGGTTATTAAACATATTACGATGAAAAAGATAATCAATTTTACATTATTGGTAGTAGCCTGTCTGGCTGTTGCCTGTCATAAAGAGTCAGCCTTAACCACCTTGCCGGGAGTTGCATTTACATCTACGCTAAAAGCCTCCAACAACACGGTAGTGCTTACCGCAAGTACCGATGCATCTTCGGTAACTACATTTACCTGGCCGGCGGTTCTGTTCCCTGTAAAGGCCAAAGTAACCTACACCTTACAGGCCGATGTTCCTGCCGATACTTTAGGCGCTACCCCATGGGCCAATGCCAAATCGATATTAATTGGTGCCGATATTTTAACCAAAACCTACAACGGTGCCGATTTAAATACCCTGGCACTTGCTTTGGGCATTCCGGCCAACAGTACTGGTAAACTGGTT
>Ga0116227_10011557_pt1 | contig 14780 bp, 14 predicted proteins | sample S1TSphgellanicum_FD_89693 | JGI IMG/M metagenome (GOLD analysis project Ga0116227, IMG submission 89693) | Host-associated microbial communities from peat moss isolated from Minnesota, USA - S1T2_Fb - Sphagnum magellanicum MG | ecosystem: Host-associated > Plants > Peat moss > Unclassified... | reverse complement strand
TTTTATTTTATTTTTATATTTTTTTTTTTATAAAAAAATATAGATAAAATATAAAGTAGAAAAAAAAAAAAAAAAAAAAAAAAAAAAACACCCCCCAAAAAAAAAAAAAAAAAAAAAAAAAAAACAAGGGGTGTGTCACACTTTGGCCTCGCCATTCACATTAAAAAGCATCTGAAGGCAAAAAGAAGAATTATGAAAACTCAAATATTATTTCACAATCAAGTGAAAACAAAATCTTCAAAAAACATGCTCTAAAAAGAAACCCAAAAAATCCTTCAAGATATTATTAATAACTCTGTAACTAATCTCTCAAGTTTCAACACAACTTAGCCAAAAATATCATATAAAAACATCCTCATATAAAAAATAGACCTATTATTATTATTATTATTATTACCTAGGGTCCAAAATCCCTTAAAGCTAGTATACTCTATAATGAATCTAAACATCAATATTGTCGTTGCCTTGGTAGGTACTTTTTTTTGACAGACAATTCGTACCTATTTTGCACTACCTAATGATTTCACTTCCTGAAGAAAACTGGCAGGGAGGTTTAAAAACCTCATTTAAACTCCCTTTTTTGGCAGTGTTGGTACTTGCTTGTGCAGAGGAGCACAGAGGAAGAAATAAGAGAATCCTCTCCCCCAGTCTTGATGCTGGTGTTTGTGTCATCATCTTGTCAGTTTCTTCCCAGTTTTGTGGTAGGATTTAGGGTTTAGGGCTAGGGCTACTCAGGCTTTCAAATCATTTAAGTTGCAGATGTCTGAGAGAAATTCTCAGGAGTTTAGGTTACAACACTTAATTGGGGCAAAAAGTCCAGTAAAAAAACTTGATGGCTGGAACAATTGCACAGAAGGCAGAAGGGAAGGCCAAAAGAAAGGCCAAAAAGATGCACAGCCTGTAGGAACCAAAGAAGGGAGAGAGCTAGTCCCTCTCGTGGTAGGAAGCTATCTCAACCACAGTCCTTCTAATTTCACTTGTGTGAAAATAGTGAAATTACATATATTGAAGAACGTCGAGATGAGAAATGAAGCCTCCCCTGAATCCGTGCGTCTCGTCATTCGTCCCGTCATCTGTCCTCTATCCATTTGTTCGGTCGTCCATGCAGATCGACACCCTGGAAGCTCCGAGGTTGCTGTCTGCACACCATCAAGGTTTAGAACAAACATTTTTTTGTCAATGTAATTTTTCTCTTTATAATAGAGGTTAAAGCATGCTGAAAAGCAATATTAACAAGGTGTCTAAAAAATTGAATGGAAAAGACAAAGATTAATAATCCTTTTATCATCTATTGTGAAAAAAACAAGCACAATCTCTCATGAAACAATTCACATCACGCCCAAGTACACTATGCACCTCCATGACCATCAAAAATAAATAAAATGATGTCTCTAATGAAGCCTTCTATACTTGCAGATCTTAGTAGTGCTAAGATTTAATAACACTTAATTTGATCAAATGTTTCTTGTCATCCATAATTTGTATATTTTTGTATTATTATAAATTATTAACTTATTTCCCCCCCCCCAAAAAAAAGTTTCACAACCTAAATTAAATTATTTTTACAAAAAAAAATTGCCAAAAGAAATTTCAATTATTTTTGAAAAAAATCCCATATTTTCTGAAATATTTGGCCAAAAAAAAATTTAATGAAAATTTTCCATCATGTTTGTTGGACTCCAATTTTAGTTTTGGATGCATTTTTTTTTAACTGGTTTTTTTTTACTTTAGAGATAGGCTATAAAACCTTGTTGCCATTTTAAGGTTAAATCCTTCTTTGGATGCTAGCCCAATGACACAATATCAAAAAATTTTGAAAAAATAAAAATAAAAATCATTGCTCAAGATCAGTCAAGAATAATATAACTAGTTTTTGAAATAATTAGATTTTTAAAATATTTAATTACTTCAAAAAAATGGGTTTGATGGTCTCAATTTCAATATTTCACAATTAAGACTAAATCTAAAAGGCGCAATATATGCTTTCCATCAACGACGATAACCCAATGACGGGAATTATGATTTTTTTGTGTAGGATGAAACTCTCGGCCACAATCTTTAACTGAATACCAACCCACACTAAGTGGAGCTGACCACAAGCCCGATTCCAATAATGCCCACAATGGTGGGTGTTACCAAGCCATCCATGAAGACCTACATTGATTTTAATGTTAATTTTTTTTCCTTATTATACCCATATATATGCATTTCAATAATATTATAATATAATTGGGATAGCTATGAGGCTACTACTACCATAGCCTAGGGTCAAGTTCCATATGGGCAAATCAAAGAATTATTTTTTTAATTTCAAAAATTAGTTTGTTGTTTTAAATTTAAAATTATTATTATTTCTTCATGATCTACTATGATATGGTCATTAATGAGGAGTGAGATTATTCAGATTTGTAGTTTGTGATAATTATGTTTTTGGTTTTCAACACCTTAGCTTCATATTGTTTATGAAAATTTGTTTCATTATTTGAAAATAATATTTTAATGGCAAAATTGACCCTAGGGTAAAGTACCACAAGCTAACATGTTTGGTGGACGAAAGCATGACCTACACTTAAGGTGGGTTTTGCCCTATGGAACATCATTGTGTGTGTGTGTGTGTGTGTGTGTGTGTGTTTGTCCGTTACAAATTTTCAGTCCACCAAACATGAAAGTGCATAACAACACTTTTGATTCCACCAAACACTCGAGAAGTTATTCAATTGTTGATGACCTAATTGGAGCTTGTTATATGTACCATAAGGTCTATGGTATGCTTCCATTCTCTTGAGCTTTGTTCTCAAGCACTAATCTTTGGGCACTTGCCAAATTTTGAACCTTGGGTGAATAGTGAACAACACTTGAGCATTCTTTTTTTGGGCACCTTTTTTTTTTGGGATGCTCTCCAAATTTTGGGGTTTGGGTGAATATTGAATACTTTGGGCATCATTTTGGCACTTCTTAGGCACTTATGGTGAATTTGTAGTTTGGGTTAATGTTGAACACTTGAGGCATCATATTGGCACTTATTGAGCGAGCACACACCGATTTTTTCAAGCGTATATTGAACATTAGGGCATCATTTCAAGCATTTCACCTCTACTTGTGCCCTCTTTGGGTGTTTCAATAAAAGTCCAAGTTTGTGTCTTCCCATTGAACATCTTAAAGATTTGATCAATTTACTTATGGTGCATTCACACTTGATGTGTTGACATTGTTAAATGAAAATCTAGGTGGCATCCTAGGTGGCACCAAATGTTAAATGGGTGATAGCGTAATGTTAAGTGAATGTTAACGTAATATAAAATGTTCATGGTAAGTCGGTGTAAGTCCTAAATGACTAGTATGGTGTTAGGGGACTCAACACTAGAGTCCTTAACACCAAGTGTGAATGCACCTTTAGATCTAATGCAAATTTTCCTCATGAACATAGTTTCCTCTTTGTCACAAAAGCACATGTTACTAGATAGAATGGTGCACAAACTTTGAAAGAAAAAGCAGAACCCAATCCAGCAAAAATTGGATAACTCTGGGCAAAATCAGAATTTTCAAAAAGGTGTGATAAATAAATAACAATAATAAGGGGGAAAATTTCTAATAAAGTTTCCCTTTTTCTTTCAGAGGGAATGAGAAAAGAAAAAACTCTTTTTTTTATTCCACCTAAAGCCCACACAAAAGAGTCCTTCTTTTGACAAAGAAATTCCCTCAAGATAAAAGAAAAGCCATTTCGGGATTACATACTCCTAGCTCACACTAGTATTGGGTGAAGCCATAAAATATTTCTGGAGTTATATAATTGTCCATAATGGAAAAAACAACTTGCTATAGCCCCAAACTAATAATAGTAATAATAGTAGTAGTAGTAGTAGTAGTAGTATTAATAAATTATAAATTAAATTAAAATTCTCCTCTTATTATGCAAGCACAAAGCATGTAGCAAAAGGTTTTTTTTTTTTTTTTTAAGCAAAAGACACTTGGAAGAGGAGGGAATTCTAATAATGCATAAATTCTAGATATTGGGTAAATGCTAGACTTCTGCATTAGAATTTGCAATTTTTTCAGCTTTCGGGTTTATCATGATCAAAGTGCACAAATTTACAATGATTCTGGAAACATGGCACAATTTGCTGGTTTGGCAAAACTGATTTCCAGCAAAAGCAATGTCAAGATTGTAGAGATATTATGAACTTGCAAGTGCCATACATACATATCATGTGAGATTGTAGAAGCATCAAAGGTTTTTTTTTTTTTTTTGGGTTTTCTGCTACTAATTTTTTTCCCACTTGATGTCATTAAAATTTGTCATGTAACTTTGTTGTCATTCATGAAATTAAGCAAGTTGTGGAATTTTTTTTGTTGCTCTTGTGCAACAGCAATGTGACAATTTCTTCCTCTCTGGTTGGTTGATTATGAAGAGTTTTGCTCTCTTCTTGTCTTCCCAGCAATTTGCATCAAACCACATCTCAAGCTTCAATGTGCACTGTGTTTGTTCATCACATTTCTAGTTTTCCTAGTATGTTTGATGATATGTTTCAGTACGAAAGTGGGAAATTTAATTTTTCATAACATCTGGAGTTCATCTTTCCTTTGCACAAATCTTCATGGGTCCCTTGCCGAATGAAGGACTCAAAGGAGCTGCACTCAACAGCTTTTGCAGACCTCTTATTATTTTGCCAATCTCATATGAATCATCAGCTATGCACAATGACACAACTCTCAAATGTCATTTTGAAACTCACTCAGACTTCCCACAAAGCCATGAAAGGGGAAGCAATTGAATAGTTGCAACAAAGGAGCAGACATCCATGGGGGGAATGAACAATTGATGATGAACATGTTGAGTTTTACTTGTGAAAGAAGTTTTAAACTTTCTCGTGTATATGTTGCCCCTTTTATTGACTATTAATCCACATCCCAAACATGATTCGCAAACATAACAACAAACTAATTATGTGTGTCCCACAATTCACCCAAAATCTAGAGAGACCCTTTTATTATCATTAAGCTATCCAAATGCCAAGCATGACTTGCAAACATAACAACAAAATAGTTCTAAATGTCCAACAACTCATGCACAATCTTCAAATAAAGAACATTCATGGACCATGTGTCACTGGAATGACAAGTGACAACACTGTCATTATGATTAGGATGCGTCAACATTCAATTATTTTAATCCACTTTCAAAATTAATGATTCACAAACGTGGTTGCATAAAGTCTCAAGAATGATCATTAGCTTCTACACCGTGAAGTGACTCACCAAATTGAAATGAATTCAAAACCATGTTTTCAAGAGTATGAGAATAGAATAATCCAAGGGCCTTGATTTTGTTATTATTATTTTTATCATTAAGCTAAAGGTGTAACTATTAGATTGTACATGCAATTGTAATAATGAATGTAATTCTTTTAATTTTAAATATTTTTTCAAACCTTATGAAAATTTGATCAAAAGATCCCAACTAGCATCCACGCACGTCCAACTTAATCACATCCAATGCCCACATAACATCCTAGCACATTAGTACAACAAAAGTGATACTATCTCATTAATCTTGATAAAAGTCTCTAGTTTATTTTTTGTCAAAATGTGCCATACATGCACATAAATTGGTATGTCCAAATGAACATATTGATCCAACATCATTTCAAATCAAGATTTTTCAATCAAAAAATTGTGTGAAATTTATTATTATTATCATTATTGATAGAATTAATTTGAAATTCAATTAATATCTGTTTTATGTTAAAACTTATTACACAAATGCTAACATTTAGTCAATTTGATTTGAGGTTAAATTTTGATATTGAACTTTTCACAACACATGTGATTCAAAACCCTTTCAATTGGCACATAAAAATAAGTTATTACTTCTTTTCAAAGGTGGATTCATGTGCGTTTTAAGGTGTTATGATTAATAAATCATCTACCTTTAAATTGTTTGTGGTTCAAAGTGTTAAATTTCATGATTAAAATGAAAATGGATTTTTGCACCTCATTTAAACCACGACTTAACCATCTACATATCAACAAAATGAGCAAATTTAGTCATAATGTATAAAATAGCACACTTGAAAAACCATTATCAACTATCTAAGTAGTCAATAGAATTGTCCATAAAGTGGGCTTGCATTTTGGTTTGAATTTCAATGTGGATCTTCCTTTTTATCCTCAATTGTTAGGTACCTCTAAAGCAAGTGAATGAAAGTTACTATGGAAGACTAAAACAAAACATCAAATAACATTTCTTGCATGCAATTTGAAAACTTTTATGATTAGTTAGCGATAGTAGCAAAAGCTACCTCTAGAAAATTCAAGACCCAAGGTGCACCTCAAAATATCAACAATTTTGTTAGTAAAGGACTTTGAGTATGTATTTTGTTGCAATGTATTTTTTTCATATCATCAGTTGTTCTCACATCCTAAGTTTAACAAATCTAAAAATAATTGTATTGACTACAATTAACTTTGTGAATAATTCTAAGATATAAATTAAATGTTCACCCCACTGTTATTCCAACTTTCAAAAGTTTAACTTAAAATATTGTAACTTGCATATGATAATTTTCATTTTGTCTATTCATGCACACACATTTAAGATGGTTATGATTAGTTCTCAACATATATTGAAATGTCATCTACATATCTAAATTTCATTAATGTTTAATATGAACATGAAATGACTTTCATGAACAAATTATCATGAGCAAAATGAAATTTTAATATTCCTAAATAACCAATGAAATGTTCACTTTTGGGTTCATTCTAGGTGTGGAATAGGCTTAGTTTGATATTAGGTTTGACAAGAATTGTGAAATCAAGTACATAAAAAACATGTTTATAAATGTGAAGTTTGTTGATGAATTGTTTCCCATTCAATTATAGTGATAATTTCTTTCAAATCCATAAATTACATGTCAAATATATTTCACCTAGACTTCAAGCCAAACATATTTTGTTGTCATTAAACCCAAAAAGCCTTGTTGCTAAATATTAAAAATGTACACCATTCCTACGTAAATGAATAACAAATGTAATTATAGTTTCAAATAACTTTTCCAAATGATTGAAGCATAAGAACTAGGCTTGTTTGAATAAATATAAAAAAAAATTGTTGTAATTTTAAACTATTATTTACTATTGTATTTTCCACTAATAACCATCATTTTTTGTCAAAACGTTCGATCATTCCAAAAATGGGTCCAACACCCACAAATTACAATTTGATTATCTCAAAATTTTGACAGTTATAGAATATGTCTACAATTTCAAATTATAGTTTCTATCAAAAATGGTAGACTAGCACTATGACCCTAATGGCAAGGATTGCAATTTTGGTTCATTGAGTTGGGGAATCAAATCTTGAAATTCTTTAAGGATATTTCTCTGAAGGTCTATGCCATGCAACACCTACGTTCTCTTTTATGAATTCATAAAGCTTGTCCACATCATACTCCATCAAATTGTTTTCAAGGTCTATCACCTTCATTACTTTAAGACACATTAAAAAATTGAAATTTTATTTGATAATAATAATTGTATAAACACTTGTGTTTGCAAACATATAATATAGCTTCAAAATAAACTTGATGGGAAAGAAACATTGACATTAAGTTCTTTAATGAAATTGAACCAAATTTTATAAAATATGATTCTAACTCTATTTTCCTCTATATAAGGTGCCCATCTCCCTATGTTAAATATTAGACATAATTATGGCCTTAAACAAATCTTGATGCAAACATAAATTATCATTATATGTATAATATTTTGGTCATATTTCTTAGGCATACCTAATTAATCATATGAAAATTAACTAATTTAACTATTATTTGCTAAATCATTTTCCTACCAATAAATACATAGGAAAATATTATAAAAGGCTCTAAGAAAGTAATCCTACCCCTATAGTAGACCTTAACTTTGTAAGATAAATGAAAAGGCAAGACATGTAGGAGTAATCACCCCACCTTAGCCCACTATTCAAAGTTCATTAACTTGTGATAACAAGTAACAGCTAAAAAAAGAAAGAAAATTTATGGAGGATGCAAGGAACTATGATATGTTGTATGGTTAATGTCAAATGACCCTACAAAGTCCAATCTCTAATGGTAGTTCAAACTAATGATAGGAAAAGGATGCAATTATGGAGCACTAAGTCATTGAAAGAAGCCCAAACCCTATCACACACAATGCACCTTGCCACAAATTGTTGGACCTACATGTGCATTCCCTACCACCAATACTAGCCTTATAGTAAATATGTGTATGTTATGCCCCAAAATGTCCTAGCTCTTCATGTGCATGCCCCATTATTCCTACACATTGAGTTGGGCGAAGAATAATCATCATTTGACCATCCTCCCATACTTTAAGCAAATGGTTACTTTCCCACTTGAAACTCTTAGCTCTTTAGATCAATTGTCATTTCAATTGGCATATTCCCACCTTGGAAATAAGCCACTAATGTAAGGTCTTCATAAACATCCTTAGGTCCATTGGACTTTTCAACAGCCTTCAGGCTCAATATCCCCAAGAATGTTTTCATTTTCGAAAGTGGTTATAGAAACTCCCATTGCCATGATGCACAAAAAGACCAAGGCATGCTTTCCCAACACCACGTTGGTCTCCCTATGCCACCTAATTTTAGTACCATCTTGTTGACTTGTGCATGGGTTTTGACTTAACCCATCTGCATCTCGATTAATAATTCCAGCACAATGTACCACTTGGAATTTGAAATAGTATTCCTACAACATGAGTGCCCATCCCATCATGCAAGCTTGCTAATCAAATTGTTGGATTCCATCAATCATTTCAATGGTTGTTGATCCATGACAAGGGTGAAAGGGTTCCCATGCAAATAACACTTGAAATGAGTTATTGCCCATATTGCAACAAGACATTCCCCTTCATAGAAATTATACATGGATTTAACATTCTTGTTGGAATGGTTAACATATGCCACTACAAATTATTTTTTGTCAAACATTGTTCCAGGACCAACATGTTCCAATATGTATGCAATTGGAATGGTTTCCCCCTAATGGGTCACTTCAAGATTAGTACCAAAATTAACTAACCCTAAGTTTTTGGAAAACATGATCTTGCTCATCTTCCCATTGTCATGTTTGCTCCATTTTTGTCAACTAGGTGAGAGGCTTGCAATGACAATAAACCATTTCATAAACTTCCAATAGTAGTTTGTCAATCCCATGAAAACTTGAATTCGGCTCACATCTATGGGGCATGGAATGTGGGCACGATAATATCCATCTCTTTCTATTAAATCCCTAATCCTTGAGGATAGATCATATGGCCTATATACTTAATATGGCCATTAAAAAACTTGCACTTTTTTAGATGCAACTTCAATCCATGGGTTTTTAACCACTCAAACACCCTTTGTAGGTGTTATTCATGTTCTTACATCATGGCACTAAAGATGATAATGTCATCAATGTAACATCAAGCATAATCCAACCCTACTAAAATCTTGTCCATGATTTTTTGGAATTCTAGAATGACATTTTTCAACCCAAATGGCAATAATCACCATTGATAAAAAATTATTTTTCCCATGTTCATCAATCCCCCAAAAGGCAATCTTTTGTTTGTCCACCTCCTTGATAGGTAGTTGGTGGTATCTAGATTTCAAATCTTGAGTGTTAAACACCTTAGCATGTTCGATGGCATCAAAGATCTCTTTTAGTGTCGGCATGGCATTTCTATCATATTTGGTTTGTTGATTTATAAGTCAATGGTCCCCACACATCATCTATTTTGTCCAATTACCAAACACATCCTTCTTGGTTAACATCATTGCAACCAAAACATACTTTCTTGAAGATAATTATATGAATCCAACCTCCAACAAACTATTTGGTCCTTGATTGAATCAAAGACTTCTCCTTGTCACTATATTTGTAAGGCCTTTAGAATATGGGAGTATCATTAGCCAATTCAATTCAAATTTCATGGCCTTTAAATGAACCCAAATTCTTTAGACCAAATGCACAACCATCTTTATAAGCCCAAAGAAATTGATGGATCTTGCTTCTTTCATCTCCAACAATTACAAGTTCAATGTTGGGTTCCCAATTATTTTCTAGGACCACAACCTTTGGTGCATTAATGGGTTTGTTAGTAGCATATGCATAATTTTTAATGATTAACAAAAATTTCAACTACCTTTTGCTTTGGCATAAACACATTTAGTTTTGCCACAACCAATTGAAAATTTTATTTTGTTTCAAAAAAATGTTCCACCCCTTCAACAACCTTGGCCGCTTCCTTTTAAATGACATGTTTTAGATGCTCCTAATCTCACATTTGTCATGGGTGTTTATGCCTTACAATCCTTGTTGGCTCACCCCAATCCATTATCTTAACCATTCCAAAAAACACCTAATTGATTGTGCCAACCTCCTTTTGTCCAATATGCTTTCAATAGCAAGTAATGATGGCCTTTACATCCCATCATATGATAATTTTAAGTAGGTATGGTGGCAAAAATTGGTGCACCACAAACATGGTTGATGAACCCTTGAGCCTATTGTTGTCACATTGAACAACATGACTTTTTCAATCCAAAACCATATCTAATGAATATTTGTTAACACCTTCGCCTGAAAATCACCCATTAATTAAACATTCTATAAAATGTAAACTAGAAAAGGTGTGCAATGTAACTATATGTAGTAGAGTACCCACATTAGTTCCCAAAATAGGCATGGCTAATTATCTTGTAATCCATTGCCATGGTTTGCCAAAAAATGTCCTTGGCATGGTCACCTAACTATGACCAAGTGAATGGGGCCATGCAAAAAAAATCATGCACCCTTAGCAATAAGATGTTGATCGGTAAGACTTTGAGGTATCCTTGAATGCCCCCAAGCGAAAACAATGTAAGATATATTTGAGCAAGATAAACCACATGTTGTAGTGAAACACAAACTAAACCACCTCACCATTCTCTACGCAGAGGTTTTTTTGCACCAAAATTCATGTTTACAACACCACAATTAATCCCATGTTCATTCTACCACATAAACTTTTTTTGGGGGGTATTGCGACAAAATTGGAATTATATCCAATGGTGACAAATTGAGATGATGTAAAAGCGAAAATAGAATTGGCATCTATGATTGTGGGTGTAAAGGCCTTTTACCATGCTTATTGTAGATAATGTTGTGCAACTTGTTGTAAATGTGCACGAATGGTTCACCAATGTCCCTCATGATTAATGTTAGAAGTGATCATAGTCATTTCCATCCCTTGGAGCTCTATCGTGGTGAATGATTGTCTAAACAAACTTGCATTCTAGGAATTATCCCCCAAAACTCACAATCCCAAATAATGCAACCAAACGTGGCATCATGTTATTTTGGCTCAAAGGTTTTTTTGCAATAAAATGTATTAAATGGTGTACATTTTTTCCATCTCTTGATTACCATCACAAACTATAAGATGTGATTTCCTTTTCGTATGTGAAACCCATGGGATATAACATTGCTCCACCCATCGACACATCATATGACATGACATTTGTCACAATGGCCTTGATTTGCATGGTGGAAACATTGATGGGATGATCTCGATGTAATCATAAACACAACAACACATCTTGGGTTTTGTGATTGGTCTAAAATATGACTATTGTCTTTTTCAACTATGTTTATAACTATTTAGTCACAAAAATTACTATGTAGTTGCAAAGGACATCAATATGTCACGTGGCATCATGCTTTTGCAATTATAATCAATATGATAACTTGTTCAGTTTTTGGATAAATATATTATTATTTTTGAGTTTATATTAATATATTTGAACGATTTCAGTTAAGAATTCAAAAATGCCATTTATTTTTGCAACTAATAATAATTAATAGCAAATCATGGTTGTTGTTTTTGGTAGAAGGGAGTGTAAGAGAATGTAAATGTAAGGTGCTTTCCTAAGTTTGTAAGAGAATGTAAACATAAGGTGTTTTCCTTTCTTTCAAAAGAGAAATGAGGGTGGGAGTTCCAATATAGGATTACAATGAATTCACAAGTGAGAGTTCAATGTGCAATCAACCTACAATGTACACAAACCAAAAAAGAGAGTAATTGACACAAATTTGAATCAAAATGGTGTATAAACAAATCATGGGTGAACTAAATTCATAACCACACCACCTCATCTCTTGTATTATATACTAAAGGTTATATAAAAGTGGCAAAAAAAGTTTTGAAAATCCAAAGATTTCCCACATGTTCAAATTTTGGAGGTCATTTGACCTTTATTTCTTAAGTTTTGACGATTGGGTGCCAAATTATCAATTTAACTCTTGGCCACATGTTTGGTCAAAAGTTTATTATTTCATACCTCCAAATGAAAAATGCAAACCCACTCTTGATATTTATGTTTAAAAACCTTTCCAATGACACATTTTGGGGGTTCAATTTAAACCATGTTTTGCTACTTATACTTTTGTCCAACAAATTTAAAACTTTACAAGATTCCAAGACCCAAAATGGGAAAACCCATACATGAATGTTGAAATTCAAGCTTGTGAATGTTTTTGACACTAAGGACACTCTCCCAATTTGCTCCCATTCTCATGCCTTAGCCTTGGGTTGTGAGCCCAAGGCTAAGGTTGTCGAATTCGTTCCATCAATTGAAAAATTGTGAAACGATAAACATGCATATTGCCTTGTCAAAGGTTTTTTTGGACAATTACAAAAGCGCGACATAGAGGCCCAAGGTTTGGGAGGGTTAAAACATGGTCACAAAACAAATCTAACACATATTTATTATATTCATCTTTATGGGTATTGTTGCCTTTGGCTCGAGTCTATTAAACTTAATATAAGGCCACCCATTCGAATATTATTCTTGTTGAAATGGGCTTAATTTTAAAATTATTATGAAAAAAAAAAAATTTAAAGTTGTCTATCCTTATATATGTATTCTAAAAAGATTGTAAAACAAACATCTTCAAGCTTTAGCTTATAAGAGACACAACTTTCAAAAAATTAAATGACAACAAAATCATTTAATTCATTTCCAAATGAAAAAAAATCATTATGAACCAACAAATGTGCACACAACCTCGTTACATTAAAGGCTTTCTAACAATACCAAAAATGCAACAAAGTGCCACACAATTTGGCAAGGTTAAGACATGACCTTCAAAACAAAACAAAACAAACACTGATTTCAATATTCATACATATTCGATTGTAATTGGATGAACTCAATTCATTCACAATTATGAGTTTTCAACAACCAATGCATTAGGGCACATTCTTGATATTGTGGGAAAGCCCTTGATGAGTAGGATTTATTGGAGGCGATTTTGTGATCTTTAGACCTAAGCTCGGATTTAATAGAAGCAATTTCACAATTTTAGGACCTTAGCTTTTAAGGAGATATTAAATTTTGAGTAATTTCTGTCACTAAAAATTAATTATAATCAATGAATTAATTAATTTAGAATGGGTTTTGTTCTGAGGATCCTGTTCACACCTGGAGCAGTTACATAGTCCTGTTCACATTTGGTTCAGCAGCACAGGCCAAACTAGTTGTAGTTAAAATTCCATTGGTTGGTCCAAAAGTTGGAGACTCATTCACTAGAATTGAAAGTGGCCCAATTTAAGTAAGTAAGTCACTAACTAACTAACTAACTAACTAGTTCATTTATTGGATGATGATCATCCAATAGGACGAATCCCTAGGGTATTTACTAAGTAGTCCATGCATTCATTGGATGATCATCCCAGAGGATGGAACCCTAGGTTAACAACTAAGTAGCCCATTTAGTCATTGTTTGATGAATGATCATCTTCATCCAAGAGGAAGGACCCCTAGGTTAACTAATAAGGAAGTTCATCCATACATTAGAAGATGAATGATGATGATGATGATGATGATCATCATCATCACCCAAGGGGATGGACGCCTAGGTTTAAAAACTAGTAAGAAATTTCATCCATACATTAGAGGATGAATGATGATGATGATTAACCAAGGGGATGGACCCCTAGGTTTAAAAACTACTAAGAAATTTCATCCATACATTTGATGATTGAATGATGATCATCCTCATCATCCAAGAGGACAGACCCCTAGGTTTAAAAAACTACTAAGAAATTTCATCCATATATTAGATGATTGAATGATAATCGTCCTCATCATCCAAGACAACAGACCCCTAGGTTTTCAAAAAATAAAAATAAAATTCATCCAGACATTGGATGATGAATGATGACAATGATCATCATCATTCAAGAGGACGAAACCCTAGCTTAACTGCTAAGAAAGTTCATCCATAAATTGGATGATGAATGATGATGATGATGATCATCATCATCATCCATGAGGATGGACCCCTAGGGTTTTCCGGGAAAATGTGATCCACCAATTGCAGCCTGCATTGGCGGCCCTGGGAATCCAGGGTTTCTGTGGGGACCCCCCGGATCCCTTTTTTTAGGGTTTGGTGCTCCATTGCTGTTGCCATCGCCCTCGCTGTTGCTCCTCTCGCTGCGCTCGCTTGCTCCTTGCTTTTGGCCTCTCTTGCTTGGATTGTTTGCGCACCTTGGCGGGAGAGCAGTCGGAGCAGGCTGCGTTGCGTCGTGGTGTAGCGGAAGGGATTGGCGGGTTGTGGATTTTGGGAGGTCTTTTGTGGCTGGATTCGGGAGGGAGAGGGCCCGGGGGCCGGGGGAGGGGGCAGGGAGGGGGGGGGGGTAGGGGGGGGGAGGGGGGGGATGGCGGGGGGGGCAGGAGGTCATGCAGATGAAGG
>Ga0116227_10011552_pt1 | contig 14783 bp, 12 predicted proteins | sample S1TSphgellanicum_FD_89693 | JGI IMG/M metagenome (GOLD analysis project Ga0116227, IMG submission 89693) | Host-associated microbial communities from peat moss isolated from Minnesota, USA - S1T2_Fb - Sphagnum magellanicum MG | ecosystem: Host-associated > Plants > Peat moss > Unclassified... | reverse complement strand
TCAGCAAAACCTGATTCTAACCACACTCCTGATCTTCTTTCTTTCTCTCCCTCACAATGTTCTCACACACTCCCTGATCTTCACTTAGACACAATGGATGCTTACACAACATCAACAGGTGTGATTGCATACGCCCTCATTTACAAAATGCCCCGCGAGCACAAGCTTCCTCTTTTTCCAGTACGTTCATCAACAGACTAACAACTACTCAGCTAAACATTGCGCTCCAAAAACAAACTGCTCAAGCTATCTATCCATGCACCTTCCTAAGCATCAGTCACCTTCCAAGCTTCACCTGTCTACAACATCAACCCTCAATTTCGACCTGACTCTCACCAGATTTAGGAGCTAGCCATCCTCTAGTTACTAACGCAGCGGAAGAAATCAACAACTAACAATCTTCTAAGCTCCTCGTTCTTCTCTGTCTATCTGCCTATCTTAGTTATCTCCAGTGCTGATCTACACATCTCTCCCAAAAATCAGCCACACTACTCTAGACTTGAAGCTCTCCTTCCGCAGGCCTCCCGCTCCTTCTCTTCCTATCTGCCCTCTTGAAAAACTTGTTGTTGCTTCCCCATTAAGCTTCTCTACTAAGCTTCTATCACAAGCTGCCTCCTTTCCATTCCGTTCTTCCCCCACTTCCATGCAGTAGTAATGGGGTGCCGTAATAAGATGACAGCTAATAAAACAACAGAAACTTCAAGATCAGCCAGCGTTCATACTTGGGTGGGGACCTAATTTCGTGTTACAAAGGTCCATGAATGACGCTTGCATTTTGCAAATTTCAAGCTTACATCAAAAGGCTATGAATGGTAATCTAGTTCAAATTGATCAAGGTGAAAGTGGCATCAAACCTTACATCAAAGTTGATAAGGGTTATCCATTATTACCATGGTTGATGATACTTCATAAATAGGGCAATGTTCATTGTACAATTTTGGAATCGTTGTTCAATAGATAATTCAGTTGATGGAGAAATGTCGTAGAAAATTCATTTGGAGTTTTGAAGAAAAGTTTTAGAGAATTGTTGTTCAAAACTAACTTGCATGTAGTTTTTTTACTTGATGTGGTGGTATGTCGTATTTTGTACAACATGATACTTGAAAGGAAAGGTTTAGACATAGCCACTTTGATGGCTTGACTAGAGTTGGAGGTTGATCAATATTTTGTTGATCCAAGTTGTGTTCACAAAGAAGGCATTGAACATTGTATGCCTACTAAACATGGAACTAACATTGAAACAAAATTACAAGGATTTAAGATATTAAGAACTAACCAATGCATCTTTCTAGAACATTACCTTGGAAATAGGCTCCATAAGGCACGTTGAAATCTGATTGAATTGTATGGACAATGTATCACATTGAAATCTAATTGCTCTATGGACATTGTTCAAGTTGAAATTTGAATTCTATGTAGGACCGTGTATGAGATTGAAATCTAATTGTAGTACTGCCATGGACAATGTATCAAGTCAAAATCTAATTGTTGTATGGACATTGTATCATGAAATTGTAATGTCGATAGGCTTATGTAAAAATGGCCGGATTAAAGATCTTGTTGTCAATAGTTGAAACTCCAATCAAACTTGAAAACTATGTTGTAGTCTTGGTTGTAATTTGTTGTTTCATATCATTGGCTCTTTTTTCACTTGAGTATTTTGAATCAAAATTCAATGGTGGAAGCATGAGTGCTTTATCACGAATGAAAGCATGGCACATGGCTATGTTGAGGCAATCCATGGCTTTGATCATGACTTTGTTGTTCTTGGTCATTGTTTCAATGACATGTAAAAAAAGTTGCAACATTTACATTTAACTGTTATGCTTCTAAGGGTGATGGGAGTTGTTGGAAGTATTTCCATTAGTTGTTTCGACAATTTGATGAAGGCCAGTTTGCATATTTAGTTATTTTCCAAAAAAATTGTCAAGGTCCACCACATTCACCCACACTTGTGGATTGTTGTGATTGTTTTATGGTATTTGTTCATTTGGAACATAGTCATCACCTGATAAATTTTCCATGAACGTACATTGTGGTTTTGCAAATTCTTAATCGTCATGTGCATAAACATTTGGCATTGGTGCATTGTAGTTTGAGTCCCCCTTAGCTTGTAGATCTCTATTGTGGATTAGAACATTGATGACTCACTTTCCTTAGAAGGCTTCAATCACATCATAATATTTTTGATTGAATTGTTTTGGCAAATGAAACTTGTTGTTCTTATTAATTGTCAAATCCTAGAAGGAATGTTGTGGCATGTTCCCTTGTGGTAATTCAATTTTTTTTTGTAATATGAATTTAACTCGTTCCCTAAGTCCTTGCACATCTTTTCATTCCACATCACTTGCATGTTGATAGTTTTTTAGAGGTCATATGCAATTTTTGTCCATCATTGTGCAACGAGAATCATGTGAGCTTTTGGATCCACAAGTGCCTTTTGAGTAACATGTTCATCATGCTTTCATTTTATGAATTTCAGGACTTCATGTTGCTCCCAATTGTCATGTTGCATTGCTAGTATTAGATCCTTTTGTTGTTGGTCCTCCTTTTAATCTATGTTGTTTTCCTTCTACATTCATTATGGACTAATGTGCACGAGTCTTTTGATTGTAGGAATGGTGTGCTTGCATGAAAATAAACTAGGAGATTGACAATATTGTAGCCAAGAAGATGATGAATTGAAGACACAAAATCAACATTACAAACAAAAGAATGGTGTGACCTTGATCATGGATTAGTAATTTACAATATGCAAATTGAAAATGATAACTTACTCCCACTATCACTAGTGGGAATCTACAAAATTTGAAGATTTCCAACATTGGTTATTAATTTACTAAGGTTCATTATCGCAACTATGTAGTGATTGAGATAGTCTACCACGTAGTGTGGCCACATCGTCTACTTACCAACAAGCAGTTGTGTAGTTTGAATAGTTGTAATTATTATTAATGTTATCAACATGCCTACCCTTATGTGTGAACAATCCATAAGAAACATGTGGCATATAACAATTGGAGCTTTACATTTAAAAGTGGCAGGAAATGTATGTTATGTGTCAATTTGAAAATACGAATGTATCACTCACTCATGAATAATGTATGGTATTTTTTGATACATTAGCAGCTATCCTACATCAACCATAAACCCAAAAACATGGCATCCTTTTGTCCATTTAATTTTGAAAACCTTCCCACCTTTATTTACCAAACACATGTGTCATGAAATTTATGATGACAACATAATGCATGATGACATGATGCATCAATACATTGTGATTTCGATGCATTACAAAATAAATTAAAAAAATCATTGTTGCTTATAATATTTATTGCTAGGTGAGAAATATTTTTACTAATGATTTCATTGTTTTTACTCACCTACACATATTTTCAACTAGGGGCAAGATGTTCATTGACCCTAGAAAGGTAAAAATGTAGGCATTTGTACCGGACTTGCCATCAAAACTTGGCGATCATTTTATGTTGGGGGTTACTATTGGTTGTTAGGTGTATCGATGGTTTGTTGTGTGAGTTTTGTAAGAAAAGGCTTTAAGTCTCTTAGGTATAGAATGCCCAAAACCCATTTTTGAGGAAAGATGTTGCAAATGTGATTATGGGTGTTGGGGTGATTAACAATTTTAACTTTTGCACCTTTTTTTTGTTTCAAACAAACTTACACATTGTATGAGACAAATTTGGTGTATGTGATGTATAGGACAAATAGATCAAAAACTCCACACTCCATTTCATTTAACACTTTTTATTATTATGTCAACTCAATAGAAAACCTTAAACTTGAACTACAACTTGATTGGTCACCTTTTCAAGAAATCTAAACCATTAAAAAACACCCAATCCTCACCATGTTTTGGGGAAAGCAACAAGAACCTTACTTAGAGATTAGAGAAAAAAAAGAAGAATTTATAAAAACCCTTCCCAAAAGGTTTCACTAAAATTAAGAGAAGGTGTATTTGGGATTGTAGGTTCCCTTCAATATGGATACCCACAAAACAAAGGTTATGACTATAACAATGATATATAAAACATGTGCACAAATATAGAGGGCTCCAAAACCAAAGGTTATGACTATAACAATGATATATAAAACATGTGCACAAATATAGAGGGTTCAAAAACTAAAGGTTATGATTATAACTGATATATAAAACATGTGCACAAATATAGAGGGCCTTTTGAGTTTGCACGAGCCTAGGGACTAAGGAAAAAACCCTTTGACCAATTGTTGGAAGTGGTGGCTTCGATTATTTGTAGGAGTTGACTTTGATTGAATTGTCAATTCAATATTTTAATAGGCTTTCATAGGTTTGTGACTAGGCACGAAGGAAAAACCTTTTGACCAATGAACTTGTTGGAGTTGGTGACATGGAATTATTTTTAGGAGTTGTGTTGAAAGAATTATCAATTTAATATTGTAATACCCTTCCATAGGGTTGTACCTAGGTGTGAAAAAAAGACCTGTAAAAAAAAACCTATTATGCCTATTGAGATTGTTGGCCCAAATGGTTTTTAAGTGTTGTATGAAAAAAAAAACCTATTGTGCCTATTGAGATTGTTGGCCCAAATGGCTTTTAGGTGTTGTATTAAGTGAACTAATAGCAATTTACTATTGTGTTTGAGGAGATAATTAATATTTTAATTATAAAAACATGGGTAGATTTTTGGTCAATGTATTTTGGGAGGCCATGTTACATCATGTAAGATTTCCTCCCTTGCGACAATGCACGTTACATTTATTATGCAAACTTTACACTTTTTTTTAAAGGGTTTAAGGTTTTAATGTTTTAGGATTTTTTCATAAACCCTTCACCTCCCAAACAATGAGTATATAACAATTCCCTCCCTTTGTGGTTATTTGAAGACAAAACAAAATGTGCTAGGCTTTTAGGGGGGCACCCACTTGGGATGAAGGAATTACTAGAATTGGACTTACAATCAAGTGAACTTGTGCAAGCCCTTATTCTAGTAATGCCCTCGTCCTTGAGCTTTAGCTTATACTTTACATAGATTTTTGCATGTCACCCATATCTTGTAAAGGAAACGCACATGCTTAATGAATTGAGTTTTTGTAATGACATGTGTAGTGGAATGAGGTGTTAAAGTAAGATAGCAAAGTCGAGTAGGCTTGTTGGATTCACATTATCTCGATATGGATATGAAATTCCTTGAAGGCTCTTTTTTGCTTCCTTTACTTTCCTTTGCTTAATGGGCTCTCATACTACCATCTTGTCTTTAGTTCCAAGAAAGAACCAAAAAGAAACCTCAAAAACACATAATTTTTTTTTTTGGAAAAGAACTTGGAAAAACATGTTTTAAAAACATTTTTAAAATGTTTTTTCTTCCAGCATCAAAAAAATTAAAAAAATAAAAAAAAAATACTGGAAGCCCAAAACCCCCTTAGAGAAGGGGTGAAGAAAACAAAAACACAAAACAAGGTACGTAACTGTCAAGGAAGGAGGCTCCCGCCAACAAGAGACAGATACATCCCCCCCGGTCATTCTCACGCCGTCAATAGTCGATACATCCCCCCGGGTCAGTCTCTCAAACGTCCGACCGCCGGTCCGTACATCCCCACCGGTCATCCTCCAAACAGCCAACCGGCGGTCGGTACATCGGTACATCCCCCCAAGTTACCCTCTAATTCATCCGACCGCCGGTCGGTACATCCCCGCGGGTGAGTTGAGTCATTCTCTAATGAACCCGACTGCGACCGGAGGTTAATATGTAAACCCTCCGGTGTCAATCATTCTGAAATTCACCTGGCTGACCGACCGACCGACCGACCGACCGACGGTCGAAGTGGGTGAGTCTTCTGTTGTTGCCTCGACCGACCGGCGGTCGGGAGTCGGTACATCCCCCCGGGTCATTCTCTGTGCATCCCTCCCTGCCGCACACGGCAACGAGGAGCTTCGCTTCGGCGGGTTTAAGCACACGCGAGATTTGATTCTTGTGGTCTTGAGGTCCGTTTGATTCTTGTTCTCAATCTTCCGTGTGCTAGCAACAGCAGCCGAATCAGTTCTAGTATGAGCAAGGAAATTGGTGCATAATGGCGTATGCTGCGGAGTTTTCTAGTCTTGGAGTTTGTAGAAGAAGTGGTTCTAGTGGTAGGAAATTTGTGATGTTGGAGTGTGAACGGTTTGAAATTTGTTTGTGGGGATTTTGTTGTTGTTGTTGTTGTTTTTGTGTTGGTGGATATTGAGAGGGAAGACGCGTGCGGTTGAAAGTTGGATGTTTTGAGAGAGAGAAGGAGAGGAAGAGAAAATGATTTGATTAAGCCGAATTCCGGGAATTAGGTTTTTGGTGTTTTTGGGGGATTTCCAGATTGTAAGGAGTTTTGCAAGCAACTGGTTGAAAGTTTGATGTTTTGAGAAAGACAAGGCAGGCAAAGGTTTGAAGCCAAATTCCGGGAATTAGGGTTTTGGTGTTTTTGGGGTTTTCCAGATTGTAAGGAGTTTTGCAAGCAATTTGGTTGTTGGCGATGGAGGAGATGAAGCCGAGTTACAAGCATCAGCAGGTGTTGAGGCAGCAGCAGCAACAACAACAGCAAGGCAAGAGTGCGGGTGGGAATGGTGGACTGACGGATGCAGCAATTGGCGATTCTCTCAAGGTATCTTCGTGTGTGCATTTGAAGCCTGACTCTGATAATCTGTTGATGGGGGAGCTTCGAGCGCCAAATACGTTGCAGTTGATGGATCAAGGGGGAGGGGGTTCCATCATTCATGGCAGCTCCGGTAGAGATGGTGGAGTGCCAGAATCCGGTGGGCAAGTCATGGTTTCTTCTGGGGCTTTTGGTCCAGTTGGAAATTCTCGTAGAGTGAAGAGGAGAGGCTCTCCTATCCCCGCTCCTCCTCCTCGAGGGATTCCCTTCCGAGCCACCCCTGTCACATCACAGTCCCTCTTGTTCCAGTCCCAAGCACAATCCATCGGATCACATGGCGCATTCCAGCCGGTGGTACCCTCGGATCAGACTTCCGTTCCTAGGCCAGTGCCCAACCATAGCTGGAACTCTAATGATGGAGCGACCCAGCAGCATGATGACCTTGGGACACACAGACCGAGTGTGCGGGAATGGGGAAATAAGCCACTAGCTCAGTTTGACCCAGATCTCTGGGATTTGATGGAGAAAGAGAAGCACCGGCAATGGAAAGGAATTGAGCTTATTGCATCAGAGAATTTCACATCACTGGCTGTTATTGAAGCTCTGGGGAGTCATCTCACTAACAAGTACTCAGAAGGTCTGCCTGGCCATAGATATTACAAGGGCAACCAGTTTATCGACCAGATTGAATCACTCTGCTGTTCTAGAGCATTGACTGCTTTTCATCTTGAGGCAGATAAATGGGGTGTGAACGTGCAACCATATTCTTGCTCAACTGCAAATTTCGCTGTTTATACTGCACTTCTGCAACCTCAAGATCGGATCATGGGTCTTGATGTGTTGTCAGGAGGTCATGTTAGCCATGGCTACCACACACACAGGTTTGTTTCAAAAAAATTGTTAGAGCTTTCTGTATGTGGGTTTCAGATGTTCCTTACAATCATTTCCTTGGATGAGAGTGAGATGCTGTCCACTGAACCAGTGGAAAATTTGTGATTTTCCAGCGGGAAGAAAATCTCTGCTGCTTCAATCTACTTCCAGAGCTTACCGTTCAAGGTTGATCCGGAGACAGGGCTGATCGATTATGAGAAGCTTGAGGAGACAGCTCTACTGTACCGCCCAAAAATACTGATTTGTGGAGGCAGCTCATACCCCCGTGAATGGGACTATGCACGGTTCCGTCAGATTGCAGACAAAGTGAATGCTATTCTCATGTGTGACATGGCTCATATCAGTGGCCTTGTTGTTGCCCAGGTACTAACTGAAACTCCAGCTGGTAGTCCTTATAGTGATCATGGTTTGTGGAGGTAGTTGGGTTTTTAGATGTGTTTTTTCTTGCACAGTTTTTACATTGCTGTATGTTACAATAGATGTCTAAATGTTGTAGTTGTTGGGATCTCCGCATAAATCTAAGTAAAGCTCCCCTCATGGTCTTCAGCAGTTGCACAAATTGCATCCAGAAACTGAGCACTGGCAATCCAGTTAGATTACTTATTTTCATGGCAGAATTGGGAAATTGTGACATGGCCTCTGGACAGCAATAAGCACTTAATCCATTGTGGGGGTTTAATTTTCCACTCAATTGTGGGACCTACAATCATGTTCTGGTGGAGGGCTAGAAGGTTCAGAATTTTTTCACTAAAGCTTTCTGTTTTGCAGGAATGTCAGAGTCCATTTGAGCATTGTGACATTGTCACATCAACAACACACAAGTCATTGCGAGGTCCAAGGGGTGGCATAATTTTCTACAGGAAAGGACCAAAACCACACAAGAGACCTGGAGATGAAATTTACAACTTTGAGAAAGACATCAACTTTGCAATACACCCTACTTTGCAAGGGGGCCCTCACAACAACCATATTGCAGCTCTAGCTGCAGCTCTCAAACAGGCTGCTACACCTGAGTTTAAGGAGTACATGCAGCAAGTGAAAAAGAATGCACAAGCTCTTGCTGAAGGCTTAAAGAAGAGAGGCTGCAAACTTGTCACTGATGGAACTGACAACCATTTGATGCTTTGGGATCTTCGTCCTTTTGGGGTTGCAGGTGGGTGTAGGCCATCCCTCCTGCAGCTGAAGCTGTGTGAGCTGTTAACAGGAAGTTCATGAATATTTTGTTGAATTACTGCCAATTGATTTGTCCTGAAATTGATGTTTGCACTTTTACCACTCATCCTTTCTGTGCTTGCCTTGAATTGGTTTGCTCCATGTTGATTGCAATACAGGAAATCTTTTTGAGGAGGTTTGTGAAGCATGTCACATTACTGTTAATAAGAATGCCGTTTATGGAGACAGTAGTGCTTTGCAGCCTGGTGGCATTCGTATTGGTGAGTCTTTCTCCTGACCAATCATTCCACTATATTGCAGCCCCAGATTGGCCAGTATTGGTGCAATGTCATGATGCAACTGTTTATGAGGTCTAGGCATGTTGATTAAGAACTGTTGATGAAATGCATTCTGGAATTTTTTTTGTTTCTAAGCTGTTTGTTGTGCCTGATTAAATGTACCAGGAACCCCAGCAATGACATCCCGTGGTTGTCTTGAGGCTGATTTTGACACCATGGCCTCCTTCCTCCACAAGGCTATGCAGATCACCTTGGCTCACCTAAAGGGGACTGCAAAGCTGCAGCGAGAGTTCACTAAAGGGTTGCAGACCAACAGTGAGATTGTGGAGCTCAGGGCCAAAGTGGAGAAATTTGCAGCTTTGTTTGAGATGCCTGGGTTTGATGTTGGCAGTATGAAGTACTACAATTCATAGTTGTCAATGTACGGTCTCAAGGGCATTCTGCACACTTTGTACAGTAGTGAAGATGTGCTTTCATGGTTGTATCCCTTGTACCCTTCCTAATTTTTCCCCTGAATCCCATCACGGGATGCTCCAGAGCACTTTAATGAAAGCAACAACACATGCCACACTTTTGGACAGGAAGGCTGGTTGGATTAGATCTGGAGGAGAACTACCAATTCATCTTTGTCACCAACCCAGATTTTGCATCTGGTAGCATGGGAGCTGCTGTTTTAGTAAGGAACAAAAGCTCTGTTGATTTTCTTTCCACTTCAGGAGAATGATAGCAGTGTCCTTGAAAACTCATTGCACTTTTTTTGTCAAGGAGAATTGGAAGCAAGCGCTTCAGATCTGTTGTACTACAGATCAAATGACTGCAAATGTAAGATGTGGGAAACTCTGGAAACAAAATCATTGCTACTATAGATTTGGAAATTGCATTGGCAATTAAATGCCAGCATGTTTTTGGTGCAACCTCATATTGTAACCTCATTAATTTTTCTGTGTAGAATACTTAAAACATGTTATGTACTTTTGTGACAATGATGGTTTGAATGAATTACTGTGCTGGAAACAGCAGGGAGATGTATTTATTCTTCTGATATTTTCAGTCCTCTAACCAATTCCTTAGTTCAATGTGCATTATGTGCATTGCAAAGAGAAGTTTTATTTTCATTGTTCAATTTTGTGTCTGGAAATATGAGCATATTCTCATGTTCCCTGCTTCCAATTCATAAGCTCAAAATTTCAGACGTGCATTTCAGGTTTCAGAAGGTTATTGATTGTCTCACGGCACAGGCAGCTAATCTTGATCACTCTTGATTGCAGCAGTTCAGTCTAAGTGATTTATTGGTCAAAACTGGAGGACATTTGTTTTATTGAGGTTTCAGTTGCACTGTTTTTGACATTTGTGTATCAAATTGAAGCCTCATCACTTTCCATAGATACTACTCTTCTTGTCCCCAGCAACAAGCAAGCCTCAATTTCTAAAACACAGTGATACAAAAATTCGAATTGGAAATACACTGCAGAAAGAGTTTAGAAAGCATAATTTTTAAAAAAAATCTCCAATTCAGGACCTAAAACTATTGTGCAAGCAAAATATAATAGTTCACAAAATCTGTACTTCAGTATCCACCTTGTGTGCAAGCAGATATAAAGAAGACACTGGTAATTAAGTTCTGTGGTGTTGTTTGCACACATAAACTACATATATTGTACAGGACCTCTGAATTCAATTTGAAATAACAGTTGTAGAATTGGACCTGAAATTAGTAGACATGCTTGGAATGAATCCAAAATCCTGAAATGATCCAATTGATAATCACTTTTCCTTCCTAGCCATTTTAGGGTTGAAGAGTCCTTCCTATGTATCAAGCCATATGACACCAATTGAAAAGTTGGCATATGAGAGAAAGAAAGTTCCCTGTCCAGGCATGGGGTCTTCATTTATCATGGTAAAGAGATGGAAGCTCACTTCATGGTAAACATGAATCTCAAAAAACGTTCCTGTTCAAATGTATCCTGAGTCTAATGCAGGGTTACAAGTCTTGAAAAGACTCTCCCAGATGTTTTGCATTCCCAATTTCACTCCAAATATTGCTACATGAGCTCTGTACAGTTCTGGTCATACCTTTAATGTGCATTTTAGCAATGCAGGCTTGGACATCATCCTTTCCAAGGCTGCTGATTTTGTAGTAAAACAGATCACCTGACACAATTATGGTTCAACTTGGCCTGGTGCATTGTGTTCCATATCTAAGCACCAACAGTAATAGTGGGACTCAGAGAGCCTAAGAGGAGTGAACGAGCTTGAAATCTCCACATGGTGTTCCAGCTGTGAACTTAACTCACCAATGTAGGAAGGCAGCCTGGCATGTCTGGTTGATCGCATGCGCAGGTATAAGCGCATGGCTGCTACTGCATCCTCACTAGGGACATGACTATGTCCATCCTGAATGTGATACCTGTAGACAGCAATCTGAGAGTGAGAAATGTGAAGGGATGTTCATTAGTGTACAGACATAGTTGAAAATGGAATAATTAGGAAAAGGGGTAGTGGCTAACCCCAAGTAGGTCTCAGTCAAGAACCGCAGCTTGTGACTATAACCACTGGTCTTCAGCAGAGGCTGGTAGGTAGCTGTGTCTCTGACAAAAGGAGGATGAACGATTCACCATCAGTAGGAGTCAAATGGTGCCTTCAAACTGCTCTGGAAGCAGCACAGCCACATGAGCTCTTTCAGGTGGAAGGCACCACTTATAGAAATCTGATAAAAAACATACAGAACACTTTCTGGCTGTCAAAAACAAGTTTAATACCTTGCACCTTTCATGCACAAATCAACCCATGACCTGGCGGCAGTTTTCAGACTTCCCAAAACACATAAACATGCCCAGTAATGCTGACCTGATAAGGTGTGGTGGATAGTCAAGGTGCAGGCAAGCCAGGTCATGGCGCAAGTCGTGCCCCACTAACAGTCTGACAGAGCCAAGAATGGCATTCACTCGGTAGCGGACATGTTTAAAGGGCATTGCATTTTGCAGATTTGCTGCCTCAATACCTGTGATTTCAAACCTGGAGTATAATCCCATGAGTGCCCTGTATTTTGTCTCAGTGACTTGAATGACACTGTCAGAAGTAGACAAATATATGAATATGCAGATAAGACTCTGTAACACTTTGACTGTAACATGACTTGTGTGAAGTCACAACCTTCTTTAGAACTGCCCACAAACGGTCAGACTGGTAAATTTCAGATTGAGAAGCAGGAGAGAAGAGATGATATATTCTAGAAGAAAACATGCCTGTAGTCTGTTACTGGGAGAAAGGGTTGCACATAAGTGTCAAGCAGTACAGACTCGTATTCATCCACCATGCACACCCGTGCACATAAGTCAACAGAGCCATCCTTGCCACCTCCAACCATCTCACAGTCCATGGCCACTGCTTGAGTTGCTGGCAATCTTGAGATACTAGGCATCAAAACTGAATTGGCATTGCAAGATCCCTTTGGGGGTGTGAAGGAGTTCCCCAGAGTGTCATCCAGCTGAACTAAGATCTGTAAAATCAAAACGATGGCTTTCAAACATAGGGAAAGTTCCATACACAAGTTAGACTTGGGGAGGTAGGCACATTCTGGAAGACTTCCATTCCAAGACTCAGAAGTTGTACAAAGATACAAGGGAAGAAGTGACAGATGCTCACTTGTCCAATGGGAGAAGCATCAACATATTGACACTGGATGCAGTGATCTGTGAGAGAATCCTCAGTTTTCATCAATTCAAGGCAATAAATGCAACCCCTCCTTGCAAATTCATTTGCACAATCCTTTTTGGCTAGCCGACCTGCACACCTTTTCCAACATTTGATGTTTTTCAGCTCAGTGTTCCTAGAGCTGGCAATCTCATTACAAAAGCATGAGTCATGCCAAAAGCAGATCTGAAATTTTCAGTGCCACTCTCCCATTGCACTCAATGTGAATCCACTGGCCACAAAACATATGTTTCCCACCAGCAGCTAGTCACATTTGGACTTTGCCACTCAAATACCATTGTCCAATCCTTGCACATTTTACAGAACTTCATGCAGAAGCACAGACAACAAATAGCTGTACATATCATCTTGAGGAAAGGAGCAGATATCAGGCCTCGCATCTGTTTGAGCATCCAGACCCACCATGCATAACAGGTGATGAGGAACCAACAAAGATTGCTATCCCCAGGAATTGAGACAATCCCAATAATTGCAATATGTAGGAAGAGAGCAATGTGGCGGCTTACCAAGTAGATGTTCCCTAAGAGACTCATAACAGGGGCAGTGCTTGTGGCAGACACCACACTGAGGCTCATGCTCGGAGTGGCCAGCCTTTTCTAGGTGCTGCAGCAAGTGTTGCCTGCTTGAAAATTGCTTGAAGCATGCCGAACACCTGCCACTCCTCACTTTCATATCAGCCCGTCTTCCACCCTCTAACGATAAACTACGCACCCAGAACTCTCATTCTTCACTGGCCAGGAGAAGACGAAGCCCTAGAAATAAAATCTCACGCAAAAATAGATAGCAAAAACAACAATTCTCACAGCTCGCAAATCGAGCATGCCAGACAAAGACCTTCTCACAAGGCCGCAAAAAATTATATTCTTCCCGTAGAAACACAGGTGTGAAGTTGTAACACAAACTTCCTCCATACACGTGCAAACAAAGAAAATCGCTCACAATAACAGCAAACAGTTCAGGCTTCTATATTAAAAGCATTCCGCAGAGAGCAACGTTGAAACCCATTCCTTGGACCAAAAAGAGCAAGAGTGAAGGAAGATGACATTTAGAGACAGACCACATATAAGGTGCAAGAAAAGACGCAAAAACTCCTCCGTTTCTGGACCGAAAAGAAACTTGCAAAAGCGAAACTGAAGAACAAGAGTCTGAAAAAAGGAAGAGGAGAAGAACGAGAACAAGAACGAAGAAAGGAGTACCTAATCCGAGCCGACGAAGCCGAGGACTTCGCACCTTCCATCCTCGCGCAAGCAATTGCGACGACAAAGCTTAGAACGCGCGGGCGGGAAGAAAGAAAGACAAAAGGGATGAGGACGTCAGTCCTCTTGTGCATTCCGCCAAGGAATGTTCTAGGGTTTGGCGGTCTATGGAAATAGTTATAGGGTACCTAGTACCTTCCCTTGGCCCCGCACCTTCGGGCCATTACTTTGGGAACTCCCTTTGGCTTGAACTATTTCCAATAGCAAGTAAAAGATCAAATGTTTGACACTTGGGTTATTTTTTTTTTCCAACAATCTTTTTTTGAAAAATCTATTTTACTAGTTTAAATTCCCAAAAAAAATAAATTCCAATTTTTTAATATAATTTTTTGGAAATTTTTGGGGGATATTTTTACCTTTTCCTTTAAATCATTTTTCATCTTTTAAAATATTAAAATAACTTTTTCCACCTTCATACAATTATTTTTAAAGTAAAATGATTGTAATATTACATTAGATTTTCTATCAATAGGTGTTTAAGAATAATGATTATTTAATTTAATTCTTTTCTATTACACTATATATGGTAATGAAAGTAAGAGCTAATACAAGTGGAACATTAATATTCTACCTTTCCTTGCTCTGTAAATTTTTTTTAAAAAAAATCATCTAGTGATCTTTTTAGTGATTAATTTTTGCCCAAAAAAAAATTCAGCACAAATTTGAAAATGGAATTTTTTTTTTTGAAAAATTCCCTTCTTTTAAAAAAAATCGCCAAATATTTGAGATTAGGATTCTCTTTGCTATCCTTGTGCCATCCCAGGTTGAATTTTTTTCTTTGCCCTTTATCAGCCTTGATCTCGGTTGTTTTTTTTTTTGGGAAGTTTATTTTCTCCCCGCACCCCACCTA
>Ga0116227_10011551_pt1 | contig 14783 bp, 15 predicted proteins | sample S1TSphgellanicum_FD_89693 | JGI IMG/M metagenome (GOLD analysis project Ga0116227, IMG submission 89693) | Host-associated microbial communities from peat moss isolated from Minnesota, USA - S1T2_Fb - Sphagnum magellanicum MG | ecosystem: Host-associated > Plants > Peat moss > Unclassified... | reverse complement strand
TCGACCCTCTACCCCTTTTTAGAGTTGGAAGCCGGGAGCGTGCTACCAAGTCTCAACTTTCCGCAACTTGACTTTGTGAAACCCTCAAGTGGGTTTCACCCCGTGACTTGGGAGCGCGTCAGTGGTGGCCTCTCCAAATGTTTTGCCACTGCCCTGGCCTAATTTTCGGTCTTTCTTCCTTCATTTTTTGTGCAACTTGGCGTTATATTGTTGTTCCAACTAGTCTTGTGGTCTTCCCCTCTCCTTTGTTATTTTTCAAATCAATTGGGTATTTCCCATCCCAATTGGAAAGTGAAGTTTCTTATGCATTGACCATTCCTTTCATTCTCCATTGATTATTATTCTCATTGTTGTGGGTTTTCAATAATGCGACAATGGTCATTTGTTTTCTTATAACACATCGTTATTTGTAAAACAATTCCACCTCGCTGCACTGACCTTTACTTTAGTAGGATGGTTACTTTTCACGTCGAAGGTAAGGTTGAACTCATTGTACCTTTTAATGAGTTTGGAATCTCACATGTCACAGAGAAATGTTTGTGTGCAATGCTTGGTTTCCATCTAGGAATTGTTCATGTCTCCAAGGCTGATGCATATGATACCAACAATAATGTTATTAGATCTATTTATCAGGTTCCAGTCATTAGTGATTTCGGTTTTGAATGGAGGGTGAATTCTAGAAGGTTCAAAATTATCGCAGAATTTTTTTGAAAAGCTCTTAGAATATTATTTTGACACCAAAAATTGTAGCACTATTGTTATCATTATGCATCTTGTGGAAATCAAATAGGAAGTTCTTGCCAATTGTTTCGATCTTTAATCTTTGTTCATAGATTTGTGCAACTTTTCCAATGAAGATGGAATGCTTGCAATTTCTTTTTGCCCATCATAATCTTCTCTACAAATGAATTATTTTCCTTATTTTTTGTTGATTCCCCATATTCCACTACATACATTCCTTTTTGTGGGAGGACCATTTGTGTTAAGTGTTGTGGAATGTCTTAAGGCAATGTCCTTTACTGCGCATGTTAGCTTCGAGTTGAAATATTTAAACTATGATAGTTTTCGTATTGAAATTGTTCCTTGTATTTCGAACACATTTAATGGTGATGTTTTGTTTGAACTCCCCGCCCCTGCCCCCCCCCCGTTAATCCCAACGGTCATCATAATCAGATGCAAGGAATGGATAGGAAACATGATGGCCATGCATGGTACAAGGTTAAGATGATTAACATCAAGAACAATTTCAACCTAAATTTTTGAAAAGCTCGTTGTTTGGGTCATTTGTAATACCAAAATGATGCCTACAATTTCTTTTTTCTTCAAAAAAATGTTTTTAAAAAAGATAAATTTGAATGGCGATGTTCACAAGCTTCAAGGAGATCATTTTGCACCTAATATGTTGTTTTGCATAATTTGTAATACCACCTTCTTTTATGTGAAACTATGTCCAGATTGCATGTATTCCATCTTGCACAATTAAGACAATTTGACTTGAGCAACAATTCATTTAGGTACACATGATCATACCCAAGCCAATACCCCATGTCTTGTGTCCAACACATAGATAATTTGATTTCTACCTCCAACCCAAGCCAAAAAAATTATTGCCTTTCCCTAGCCACTTTCATGGCCTTTTGGGAGCTTGTAAGTGTTTTAGGTTCTACACCAAGCCCAAGTCAAAATTTGGGTGCCATCCCACCCCCACCCCATGGTCTTTTTTGAATTCCCTAAACAAGCTTTTTTTTCTAACCCATTTGTAAGGGTTCTGGTAATCGAAAGGAGGTTCAAATTAAAACTTCCATTTGACAATCTAAAATCTTTTTCTCTAATGGAAGTAATTCTACAACATTGCTCTAGATGTCCATGCACAACTGTCACCTCCACTTGGTCCAAATGGAGCAAAGATTTTATCCCCAAATCTTGCATTAATACATACTCTCTTTTAATGGGCAAAGTTAAGTAAAATTCCAATGCAATTTATGAGTAGGTGCAACACACATTGAAGGGGCCCCAATTTTTTGGGGCATTTGGGGTCTAGGGTATGGATTTTCCATTTACATCTTGTTCCCAATATGTCCCACATTGTTCCCACCTAGATCATAGTGGGTCCCTTCAGGGCTCCCTTATGTTCCTCATGCACTTGGGCTATAGGTTCTTTGACTTCATGCCATTAAACCCAATTTTATACATTGGGGCAAGTACCACTCATGTTCAATTAAAACAATGTAACATTTGTACTACCTTGATAATGCATTTCCAAATACACAGGATAGGGTCTAGTTGTAAAAGCAAGGATGGTTGGGTCTAGGGTTATTTTCAAAAATTTCTCAATGGCGATCATCTATCTGAAGATTAAGCTAAATTTGGCTATAAACTAGGTTTGAAAATAATTCATGTATGAACTTGTTATATTCATGGCTAGGCACTGAAAAAACAACATACAAATATGGAAATTTTCAATATATTTTTTCAACTTCAAGTGATGGAAACCATCCAAAATCACTCCATTTTCACATGTTTGGTTTTCTATTTCTTTTCTAGGAGAAATTTCGCTAGTAGAAATAAGGCTGGTTTGTTGGTTCTGGCCCATCATGAGCATTTTGAATCGAATATTGGACAAGGATTCAATATACCCGGGTTCAAATGTAGTGAGTTGTGTGAATATCCCATTTCCTCATTTAGGTAGTGTTTTCTTTTGTGTGAAATTTCACCAACATGCATTTCTTTTCAAAACATCTCTAATGATGTTTCAATATGTGATCCTGAAAAATGATGTTTCAATATGTGATCCTACAAAAATATTTTTCAAGTCAAAGGTCTATCTACCTTTTTGTAACCCCACTGATAAAATTGTGATTGAGATTACAGTTGCGTGGGGGACCACTATTAGTAAACCACCTAGATCAATCTTATGATTGACCAATTAAAAACATTGAGACCTATCAAAAACATATTTACTACATTGTTTTCTTTGTGTACATCAGTAAATTGGTAATAATTAAAATGCATTATTAAAATAAGATTCAATGTAACAATGGAATAAATATGGATGGTCTCACATGTATTTTTCAATGAAGTCCCCTTTCTTCACATTATTATTCAACCCTTTTTTTTCCCCTTTTGGTGATGGGGCACATGTGGCAATGATCCCAAATGGATTTAGCATTTGATGGTCACAAGTTATTGTAAAAGTTTCAAAACATTAAAATTTTTGGGGAAAACAGATAAATATGTATCTAGTGAATTCTATTCAGAGGCTTGATCAAATTCGACAAAACTACAACAAAATATATTTCTTTTTACTTTTGTGGGTGCATTTTTTCACTAGTTTTCGAAGAGAAAAAAGTTGGTGTGATTCATGTCAATTAGTGCATAGTTTAGTTCAAAGTCAATTTTTTTCTTAAAAACGAGCCTCATTCATAAACCTGACATCAAAATTGTCTGAACCAGCAAGTAACATTGATTGGAAAATAAATTCCAATAAGAAAATTTTTTAAATGAAATTTGAACAATTAAGTTACCTTACAAAGGTTTCAATCGTCAAAGACTAAAGGAAAACACAATAAAAATCCCCAATTTTTTACATTTGGTTTTGAGTGTGTCGCCAACAATATAGAGGAATCATTAAAGTTTTCTACTCCATGTATGGTTTATACTCAGCATTGGCTAAAGTTGGCTAAGGAGAATCATCATTTTTTGCACCTTCTAATAACCACTTTGGTTACAAACACAATTTTTTTATAAAAAAACCATTATCATCAAGCACTCCTACATAAATGCACTTCTTGGACCCTAACCTCCTAGTAGAAACAAGTTATGTGTTGGGTAATGGCTCATGAATGCATACTAAGTGTTTAATTGATTCTACTTTCACCTAAGAAATGTTCATCTCCAAAGTTGCTTGTTGCATTTATTAATTTGGGCTAATATTCCTTTTTTGAGTAACATGATAGGTTGTCCATTCTAATCACTTCATGTGCATGTTCACGTTATTTCAATTTTCTTTGAAGGTACCGTATTGATTGGCTTATTGGCAATGATTTTGGACATTGGCCATTCCCCAATAGAACAACCTCTTTGAGCCTCATATGGAAAACATGAAAAATTGTGGTATGTCAATTATGGCCCACCCTACCAGTATACATAGATGAGAATTCAACCACATGAGAATAAAATGAAGTCCTATTTTGAATGTCTTGGGTGCAAACTTGAATACATGTGGAACCCTTGATGTACGTGTTATCCAATGGGAACATGATAAGAAAACATTGGGAACAAGGGAAAAATATGAAAATATGTCCCTTGACCAAAAGAGAAAGTTGGACGCATCATATTTATGCATGTTGGGCCTTTTTGTTATACCATGAAATTTTATATTTCCATAATTGTTCATTACCACCCACATCACATTTATGTTACCCAATTATAACACATATCCACAATATTAAATATACAATTCTTGTAATTGTTAACTAAGACTTAGTTCTAAATTCTAAACATTTTTTCTAAATAGTTTACCTTCAAATATCTCCATGAAAAAAAACCCATACTTTTTTAGACAATGGTATTTTATAGTAAGTAGAGTTTATAAATTTTTGGGGGCTCATCCAAAAATCAATCATGAAGGTGGCTTTGGCTGAACGAACAACCATGTTAGTACCATGGTAAGTCTAAAACCCATCGGATTGCTCCTTTAAAAGCATTGCAAATATTCATGGATGAAGGGCATCTACTGATCCACAATAACAATTATTTATTATTATTTTAGTGGAGGCATATTTCTTGGCATTTTGCAGCCAACCATAAAGGAAGGTTTTTAACAAATCTTTATTATTTATGGTGGTGTTGCCTTCTAATAGTGTTATCTAAACTTGACACTACTCGATTATTCTAGGATGTGTCATTCATGCTTCATCGATAAATACTAGCTAACATCACTCATGCTCCATCCATAATACTAACTCCAAATATATGTGGTGTGGAACCATGGATGGGTTAAGGGGAGTCAATTGACAAATAATAACAAATGTTTTTTTTTATTGCCTATAAGTTGCTTCCTAGAATAGGCAAGGTGTGGACCATGTGCAAAGGAGAAGTGTTTAATTTTAGCATGTCAACAAAGACAGACATGTGCACCTTTAGAGGAGGGGATATTTGATGCATAGAAAATGGAACCATTTGTGGTAGGGGTTCTTGTTGGGATTTTGCGAAGTAGCCAAAGTGATGACCATCTAAAAAATAATGTAGTCAGATTTGGTTATATCATAGATATGAAGATAAAAATATACATAATTTTTATATTATTGAACTTAATATAAAAGTCTTGCAAATTACATTTTTTTCATATAAAAAATTTGAGTCATTTTTCCATGGAAAATCCTTTGCATATATCAAAATCAAATTAATATGTTCAAAAGTTAGTAGAAATGTTGGGTCATTGTAGGAAGACCATGTAAACATAAGAAGTCATTTATTGTGTAAACCTAGGAACATGCATAAACCATGGTAGGCAATGATTAGCTTGCCATGTATTCGTGCGCAATGATCACAAATAATAAAAACTAGTGTTAGTGGGTGTGAGCCATACCAACACAACTATGTGCGATAGTCTCAAATTTTAAGAGTTGCATCAAGGATGTTCAAGTGTGGTAAGGTTATTAGGGGTTTTTTGCAACTTCATAGAATAAGGAATGAGAAATGCACATGGTAGCATGGAAAGGTTGTTTTCTTTTCTGAATTACAATGTTGGTGAGTAAGGTGTTGGGTTAATTCCTTTTTTCAACAAAAATAAAATAAAAAATGATAACTATAGTTTTAGGACCTTGGTTGCATAATTAGGGGTGAGAGATCTTTAGAGGGTTGGGGGTGGAAGTAAACACCAAATTCATGGTGCTCAACAAATCACCGGTTTTTTTTTTGGTAATATTTAATGAATAACAAGGATGTTGAAATTCATGAAGTAATTGAAGAGGTGTCAATGGAAAGTCCAATAGAGATAGAACAATCTTCAAGCCCATGGTTAGCACTAACATTTTGCCATGATAATATTGAATTATTTTTCTAAAATAATCTTTAGGCCCTAATGACGTGCTTGTAAGATTTTTATGATGCAGTCCTAGTTCATCCTTACTCAATCTTCATTTCTATCAAGCTCTAAATAGAATCAAAATCAATTTAGATCCTAACATTTCCATTGGAGTAACCTCAAGTGAATTACAATTTAATAAACAACTTAGAAGGGATAAATCACAAATGTAGAAAATCCAAAATGCAACGGATGATGCAAGCGAGGTATTCAACTCGATGCTCCATGAAAAGGGGATTAATTGGGCCTTGCAACCAACGATAATGGCCATCACTGAGAACCCAAGTTCAACAATGAAAACAAACATCATCATCTTCACATTGACATTTTTTTGAACCTTTTTAGCGCAGCTCCACGAGCGGGAACAAATTCTAAGTAGATCGCTAAAGCATGTGGGTTAGGAGATGATTAACGATCCCACATCGAACGGTCGATTCAAGTGCGCACCATTCTTTGGAACGATTTTTCATCACGCGACCATTGGGAGACATTCACGTCAAGTGGTGGTTCTTCAAGCTCTTCTTCTATTGGTGCAACTAGAGGATTCGAAGATGTAACAACATCATCCACCATGATTGAATCTTCACCTGCATCAACAAAAACCAAAGAGGTAGTTGAAACAATTTGGTACTTGCATTGAAAAGGGGTCAATGCCTTTTATTTAACAAATTAAGGTAGGCATAACGTGTGGTAGTGGTGACAGAACCTAATGGAAACCTGGAAATCCTAATTTTAATGGATTTGTCAAGCCCTAATTTCAACGATGGATCTATAAGTACGTGGGGTTTTTGCGATGGAAATTTTAAATCCAATTTACTATGTACTACAAAGTTAATTGGTACGTGGTAAAGAATAACTAAGGGATATCAAAAAAATAAAATGGTATGTGGGAATGTTACCACTGTCGGAAATACTATTCGTTTCTAATTCCCAATGTTGATGAATGTGTTAAACATTCATCAAAAGGATGAATAATATTCACATCCTCTTAGTAGTTAGGTTAGGGTTTAGAAGTGGAAACTATTTAGGGTTAGGCGGTGGTTAGGGTTAGGGTTTGGTGGCTGTTAGGGTGAAATGGCAGCTAGGGTTAAGGTTTGGTGGCGGCTAGGTTAGGGTTAAGTGGCGGCTACTTTAGGGTTAGGAGATAGTATATAATGGAATGGTTTTGAGTAGTCTTTCATTATCTCCTTTCATGGTTTTGAGTGCACGTAGAACGTTCAAGCCTTGTTAGTAGTTGGAAATCATAGTTTTATGATTGTAGCATTTGAAGCATATAACCTTTGTGATTTCTTGTTAGTTAATACGATTGTGCCATTTCATGAACCTTGAATGTTTCAATTCTTGTTTGTTTTCAAGTTGTTTCCAATAAGTTATGGGCCCACACCAAGCAAGAGAAAGGACATTGTGTTAGAATAAAAAATAATCAAAGGTTTAACTTGTATAACATAGAAAGGGAGAATCCTTTTGAGGGTATACTTTTACTTTGCAAGGTTACAAAGAAAGTAGGAATCCATTTCTAAGTGAGTGGAAGGGGTGGAAGAGATTTCTTCAAAGTGTTGTAAATTTTTCAAGTGTGAAAAACTTATTCTTCAAGTTTTTGAAAGTATCAAGTTTTAACGTGAAAGTGTGTGGAAGAAAGTTATTCAATTCATTGAAAGTTTGAGGTGTGTGGAAGAAAGGTCTTTGAGTTGTTGAAAGTGTGAAGTTTCAAGTGTGGCAAAGAGAGTTTTTCGCATTGTTACAAGTTTCAAATGAAAGAAAGGTCTTTGAGTTGTTGAAAGTGTGAAATTTCAAATGTGTCAAAGAGAGTTTTTCGCATTATTATAAGTTTCAAGTGAAATTTCAAGCTTGTGTAATAAAAGATTTGCAAATGACAAAAGTTTTTTCTTTTCAAGTTTACATGAGGGGTCAAAGATTTCTTCGAAACCTTTCAATATTTTGAGAGAGTGTTTGTTGTAGCATTTGTGTTCAAAATGTCTTCTTTTCAAATCCAAGTCCAAGTCCAAGTCCATGCCTTGTGTGTTTTTAGGATATTATGAAGGCACCAAAGCGTATCGCTTGATGTGTGTAGAAACCAAGAGAATCATCAAAAGTAGAGATGTCATATTCATTGAAGGGTCAAAGGAAATAGGTGGTGTGCCCAATCCCGAGAAAGAAGAAAATGTAGTTGTGCATGAAGAGGTTGAAGGAGAAGAACCATTGACCTTTAGTTGAGATACACCTTTGAATGAAACAAGAATGGAAGGTGTGCAAAGTGAATCCACCCCAAGTTCGTCATTGGAAGAAGAATTTGTTGTTTCAAATGATAACCCGTCTAGTGAACCTTCATTTGAAAAGAAGACATTTTGAACACAAATGCTACAACAAACACTCTTTTCAAAAGATTGAAAGCTTTGGAAGAAATCTTCGACCCCTCACGTAAACTTGAAAAGAAAAAATTTATATCATTTGCAAATCTTTTATTACACAAGTTTGAGATTTCACTTGAAACTTACAATAATGTGAAAAATTCTCTTTGACACACTTGAAACTTCACACTTTCAACAACTCAAAGAACTTTCTTCCACACACCTCAAATTTTCAATGAATCGAAGAACTTTCTTCCACACACTTTCACCTTGAAATTTGATACTTTCAAAAAACTTGAAGAACAAGTTTTTCTCGCTTGAAAAACTTACAACACTTTGAAGAAATCTCTTCCACACCTCCCACTCACTTAGAAATGGACTTCTATTCTCCTTGTAAACTAAAAGCCTTCCCTTAAAAAGATTCTCCCTTTCTATGTTAGACAAGTTAAACCTTTGATTATTTATTGTTTTAACACAATGTCCTTTCTCTTGCTTGATGTGGGCCCATAACCTATTGGAAACAACTTGAAAACAAGCAAGAATTGAAACATTCAAGGTTCATGAAATGGAACAATCGTATTAACTAACAAGAAATCACAAAGGTTGTATGCTTCAAATGCTACAACCATAAAACTATGACTTGCAACTACTAACAAGGCTTGAACATTCTACATGCACTCAAAACCATGAAAGGAGATAATGAAAGACAACTCAAAACCACTCCATTATATAATATCTCCTAACCTTAAAATAGCCACCACTTAACCCTAACCTAATCGCCACCAAACCATAACCCTAACCGCCGCCAAGCCCTAAGTAGTTTCCACTTCTAAACCCTAACCTACCTACTACAAGGATGTGAATACTATTCATCTTTTTTATGAATGTTTGACACATTCATCAACATTGGGAATCAGAAACAAATAATATTTTTAACACACAATTGATCTTACAACTACCATAGGAGTGGCATAATCTGAATCTAGTTGCATTATTTCGATTTTCAATCAATCATACAACTAATGTAGTGTGGCACACGAGCAACATGGAGCCTTTCAAATGGAACATGGGGAGTAACTACCTATAGACAATCTATTGAGACAAAAATGAATAAATGACAAGTTGTGGCATAAGGAGCAACAATTGGCAGAAAAGTATGGATTGACTCGCATCAAGTGTCCATGTGTTCGTTGTAAGGGGGTTCAGTTAGGAACAAAGCTTCCACCGTGAAGGATCATCTCATTCATCATGGCCAAGACCCATAGATGCGGGTTTGGAAAGGGCTTGGTGAAAAAAATAGTTTAGATGATGAGTGGGAGTATGTTTGTAGGCCACACCGTACACAATTTCCAAAGGGTGCAGTCATAGATGAAGATTTACAATGGGAGGACATGTTCCACAATGCATTTGTTGCACCAACCATGGATGTTAATAGGAATGGAAGACCACTGCTAGATGATCAAGTTACTGCCACTAGTGGGGTCGCCAATGGTCCTTGTGATGTTGGCACCACCATTCAAATTGAAGAGGCCTTGGCCCATGATGTCCATCAAGCATGTCAATGTTGGATGATGTAACAGCAAAACCCCAAACAATGGAAGAGCAGGGTTATGGACCCCATGGGGGTAATGTAGAATGCTAGTTTGAGAACATGGAATGTGATCAAACAAGGCAAGTTGGCATTGACAGCACATCAAATATGCATGGAAGGCAAGATGGGATGGGAGATGGTCCATGTAAAGGAAAAGATATTAGGATTCCAAGTGTATTTAATCTAAATGAAGCCTATTGTCCATTATACACAGGGGCAAGATGTTCAAAATTATCAACCACATTGATTTTGCTGATCATTTGTACTACCCATGGTTGTTCCAATAAATTTTTGGATGAACATTTGTCTCTCCTACATAAGTTCATTCACCCTATTGATAATTGTTTGCCACCCACAATGTAGCATGCAAAGAGCCTCACTCGAAAGCTAGGCATGGAATGTAATAGCATCCATGCATGCAAAATGGGGTGCATATTATATAGGGGTGTTTATGCAAATCTTCAAGAATGCCCAAAATGTGGTTCTCTTAGATACAAACAAGTAGGTTGCACCTAAGTCCCTACAAAAAATTTACATCACTTTCTGATTATACCACGTTTAATACGATTTTACCGCTCATCGGCCATATCCAAACTATTGGTATGGCATCACGAGAACAAAAGCATGGATGGTCTTGTTCGACATGTGGCGAATTCTAAAGCATGGATGCACATTGACAACAATTGGCCTGATTTTGCAGTTGACCCGATAAACATCAGATTTGGGTTGGCCACAAATGGATTCAACCCATTTTTAGACAAAACATGCATTTGGTCCACATGGCCAGTAATGTTGCTTGTGTATAATTTACCACTGTGGATGGCCACTAAGTGGTTTTTCATGCTTCTTGCACTATTCATCCCTAGCAAATAGCAAGTTAAGTCAGAGAACATTGATGTCTACTTACAACCACTCATTGATGAACTCCAAGAATTATGGCAACTTGGTGTTCTGGCATGGGATTTATCAAAACAACCTAATGACCAATTGTTCAACCTACGGGCAATGGTCATATGGACCATTCATGATTATCCAGGATATGGCTTGCTCTCAGGGTGTGCATACCAGGATACAAGGCTTGCCCATTGTGTGGGCTAAACATAACATCAATGTATTTTAAACCACTTAAAAAATGTGTGTATTGTGGGTTTCAAAAGTGGTTGCCGGAGGACCACCTTTATCGACATCTTGGAAACAAAAAACATTTTGACAACAAGGTGGAATACAAATCACATCCACTAATGCCAACAACCAAAGAAATATTATCATGGGCCACAACTACAACAACATGGATTAATAGTGGATTTGCACATGGGGCACAAGGTGACCCCTCAAAGGACCATGGTGTGAAAAGAAGGTCAATTTTTTATGACCTTTCTTATTTTGGGGTGAGCATACTACTTTTGTTATAGATCTTATTTAACTTGTTAGTTGAATTTAATTAGTCTACCGTTATCTACAGTGTGTAAATTTTTTATTATAATTATTGTATTATGCTTAGATTTTGTTTAATATTAATCTTGTTAAAGATCAACAATTCTAGTAAGCATCTACACCAACGTAGTAAAAAGTTCAACTACCATAGTTAGAAAATGTAACTAACAAATAGGCAACATGTTGATTTTTACAATTCCCATGAATTATTTTTCCATGATTATGTAATTGATGATGCACATTGTTCTTACACTGCTAAATAATCTATTGAACAAGGGCTCCTTCTAAAACATTGTTTAGATGTCATGCACGTGGAAAAAAAAATTGTGAGAATGTTGTGCAAACAATCTTTGGGATAAAGGACACTACTACTATGCGACAAGACTTAAAGGAGGAGGGAATAAGACCTCATTTATGGTTATTTCAAGACCCACATGTTCCTGATAGGTGTTAAAACTAATGGCTCCATATATCCTAAAGGAAGATGAACTTATTGTGTTCATGGATTGTTTGAAGTCTTTGAAAGTTCCAACCGAATATTGTAGTGCGCCCTTGAAACATGTTGCAAAGAAAAAACTTTTAGCCATGAAAGCCCATGATTGGCACATATTCATTGCTACCATTATGCCTTCGTGGATTGATGGATCAACGGACTATAATTGTGATCATGCACCTTAGTTGCATCTTCAGGTGCATATGTCCCAAGATACTAGATTGGGTTGATATGAGTACCTTGAAAGAAGACGTAGCCATTACAATGTGTATGCTAGAAATCACAATGCCACCTTCATTTTTTGACATAATGGTTCACCTAATTTTTCACCTAGTGGATGAACTAGATATGTGTGGACCTGTACATACAAGGTGGATGTATTATGTTGAACGTTTAAACAAAGTATTAAAAGGGTATGTACGGAACATGGTTCAGCCAGAGGCTTCAATGGCAATCGAATACTTAATGGATGAGACATTAGGGCCGATCACCAAGTACATGGATCAATTCCAACCATCAAAGAGGATGTTAAAAATACTATTTGTTTCTAATTCCCAATGTTGATGAATGTGTTAAACATTCATCAAAAGGATGAATAATATTCACATCCTTGTCATATTTACGTTAGGGTTTAAAAGTGGAGACTATTTAGGGTTTGGCGATGGCTAAGGTTAGGGTTTGGTGGCGGCTAGGTTAAAGTGGTGGTTAAGGTTAGGGTTTGGTGGCACCTAGGTTAGGGTTAAGTGGCGGCTACTTTAGGGCTAGGAGATAATATATAATGGAGTGGTTTTGAGTTGTCATTCATTTTCTCCTTTCATGATTTTGAGTGCACGTAGAACCTTCAAGCCTTGTTAGTAGTTACAAGCCATAGTTTTGTGACTGTAGCATTTGAACCTTTGTGATTTCTCGTTAGTTGATACGATTGTTCCATTTCATGAACTTTGAATGTTTCATTTCTTGCTTGTTTTCAAGTTGTTTCTAATAAGTTATGGGCCCACACCAAGTAAGAAAAAGGACATTGTGTTAGAACAAGAAATAGTCAAGGGTTTAGCTTGTATAACATAGAGAAGGAGAATCCTTTTGAAGGAAGGCTTTTAGTTTGCAAGGTTGCAAAAAGAGTAGAAGCCCACTTCTAAGTGAGTGAGAGGTGTGGAAGAGATTTCTTCAAATTTTTGTAAGTTTTTCAAGCGTGAAAAACTTGTTCTTCAAGTTTTTGAAAGTATCAAGTTCTAAGGTGAAAGTGCGTGGAAGAAAGTTATTCGATTCATTGAAAATTTGAGGTGTGTGGATGAAAGGTCTTTGAGTTTGAAGGAAGGATTTTAGTTTGCAAGGTTGCAAAGAGAGTAGAAGTCCATTTCTAAGTGAATGAAAGGTGTGGAAAAGATTTATTCAAGTTTTTTGAAAATATCAAGTTTCAAGGTGAAAGTGTGTGGAAGAGAGTTTTTCCATTCATTGAAAGTTTGAGGTGTGTGGAAGAAAGTTCTTTGAGTTGTTGAAAATGTGAAGTTTCAAGTGTGTCAAAGAGAGTTTTTCGCATTGTTGCAAGTTTCAAGTGAAATTTCAAGCTTGTGTAATAAAAGATTTGCAAGTGATAGAAGTTTTTCTTTTCAAGTTTACGTGAAGGGTCAAAGATTTTCTTCCAAAGCTTTCAATATTTTGAGAGAGTGTTTGTTGTAACATTTGTGTTCAAAATGTCTTCTTTTCAAATGGAGTCCTTGAAAGTCATGGAAAAATTTGATGGTGGCAACTTTCACCTTTGGAAGTTCAAAATGCGCATGATGCTTTCTAAACATGGGCTTTGGAAATTTGTTGATGGGAGTGCCACCTTGCCAAGTGAAGAAGTTGCAAGGGCCGATTACAACGAGAAAGAGACTAAGGCTTTTGCATTGTTTTGTGAACATCTCACGGATGCCCAACTTGCACACATTCAATATTGTGACAATGTGAAAAGTGCATGGAAGGCTCTTTGTGGTGTGCATGAAGCTAAGGCCATTGGCAACAAGTTATTCCTTCGAAGGAGATTCTTCACCATCAAAATGCAAAAAGGAGATGACATGCTTGTGCACATCAACACGGTGAAAGCCCTTGCGGACCAACTATGTTCCATCAAGGTGAACATTACGGATGAAGATGTTTACATTGTATTCCTCATGAGCTTTCCTCCATCCTTTGATAACTTAGTCACAAGCATGGAGTCCATGTCCATGAAAGATGTAGATCTTCAATTCATTGTAGCAAAGGAATGGCCTCGGGATTAGTGGATTGCTACCAAGGAGGTGGAGCCCACCACTGTTGCATTTTTGGAGGAGCCTCGTAATATTGAAGAAACATTGACATGTGAACATTCCAAGGAGTGGGAGTGTGCAATGCAAGAATAATATGATTCCCTCATGACAAACAACACATGGACTTTGGTACCACTGTTAAAAATACTATTCGTTTCTAATTCCCAATGTTGATGAATGTGTCAAACATTCATCAAAAGGATGAATAGTATTCACATCCTTGTGGTAGTTAGGTTAGGGTTCAGAAGTGGAAACTACTTAGGGCTTAGCGGCAACTAGGGTTAGGGTTTGGTGGCGACTAGGGTTAAGCGATGGTTAGGGTTACAATTTGGTGGTGGCTACATTAGGGTTAAGTGGTGGCTACTTTAGGGTTAGGAGATAGTATATAATGGTTTTGAGTTGTATTTCATTCTCTCCTTTCATGGTTTTGAGTGCACGTAGAACCTTCAAACCTTGTTAGTAGTTGCAAGCCATAGTTTTGTGGTTATAGCATTTGAAGCATACAACCTTTGTGATTTCTTGTTAATTAATACAATTGTTCCAT
>Ga0116227_10011550_pt1 | contig 14785 bp, 16 predicted proteins | sample S1TSphgellanicum_FD_89693 | JGI IMG/M metagenome (GOLD analysis project Ga0116227, IMG submission 89693) | Host-associated microbial communities from peat moss isolated from Minnesota, USA - S1T2_Fb - Sphagnum magellanicum MG | ecosystem: Host-associated > Plants > Peat moss > Unclassified... | reverse complement strand
TCCATTCCATGTTCTCCGGATCAACAAGATGCTTTCATGTGCTGGGGCTGATAGGCTTCAGACAGGAATGAGGGGAGCTTTTGGAAAGCCACAAGGTGTCTGTGCTCGAGTTGCCATTGGGCAGGTGTTGTTGTCTGTGCGCTGCAAGGACCAGAATGGAATCCATGCTCAAGAAGCTCTCCGCAGAGCCAAATTCAAATTCCCTGGTCGCCAGAAGATCATCCTTAGCAGAAAATGGTATGTATCCAGCCCATCTTAGTAGACACTTCCATAATACACAATTTAGTGGTTGTCTGACTCATGCAGGGATTCTGTGAAAGATTAACAGTGGTTCTTTTGCAGTGTATCTACAAGATATGCTCCTGGAACCTACAAAGTACCTACTAGCTTCTTGTTAGTATGAAGTGTGGGCATATATTCAATACTACCTGCTTTTCTTTTTCTTTTTTTAATTTTGTAGGATCATTGTTAGATGGGTTCTAAGCTTCAGCACCATGCAGCTGAATAGAATATTTCCTGCTGCTGAGAATATGCTTCCTTGAAATTCTGTTGCAGGGGCTTCACAAAGATTTTGAGGACGGACTATGTCAAGTGGAAGGAAGAAAACCGTCTTCAGCATGATGGTGTGAACGCAGTGGTATATCTTTCTTTCATACCAATTTTGTGGTGTTTCAGGGTGCAGTCAATGTGTGTATCCTTATTTATTGGAATAAGTTGTGTTGTTAGTTTTGTATTTTCCCTGTGCTTGATTGATTGTTGTAACAACTGAGAGACTTTCACTTTTGTTCATACTGCTTGTGTTTATTGTTTCCTTGTTCTAGTTTGTCCCTTCTGTGTTTGTTCCTTCTTCCTGGTTCTGTAAGTCCTTATCTGGAAGTCTTTCTTTGAATTTTAAGGAAAAGTGTTGGCCTTGTTCTTGCTTTCTTAATCATGAGTATGAAGATTTCTTGATTCTCATGAGAGTTATTATTGTTGTATTGTTTGTTCATCACAGCTTCTTGGATGCCATGGGCGACTGTCAAACCGAACACCAGGGAGAGCTTTTGTAGATGCTGCTGTGTCCTCTGCCTAGGGTAGTGTCAGCAGGCTGCTGGAACATTTAATTTTGAGCAATGGTATTGGATTCATTGCATGCACCAGATGCATGGAAATTACTGTTGTGGTTAGTTGAGGATGGAATCAAGTTCTCACATAATCAAAACTTTTTGTGTCCATCCGCAAGTCAGTTCATGAATGGGGGTGAATGTTGACAAAGAACAAACACACAATAGACATGCACTATGTATGTTACATGAACATAGTCCATTTGAATTGGCTTTTTAGAGAAAGCTTTTCAAACAGGATGCTCAAATCCAAGTTGTCTGAGTAGAGTTCGAGCACCTTTGTGACATGTGGTTGTCACAATAGCAGACTTTCAGTATGATGACTTACGTCATCAGATCATATGGTCAAGTTATGGTCATGAGCTGCCTCTGTTGAGTGCTAGCCAGAATAGTGACTGAGTCTTCTTGTTGCACCTGGAAACATAATAGACAACCAGGAGATGGATGTTTGTTTGTTGGTCTGTGATCAACTATAGACCTATCTACATTCACACTGTTGGGATCTGATGAAGCTGATGGTGAGTCATGGTAGCTACTTACTGCTATTCAGGATGAAGGTGATGGTGTGACATTTTCCAGGTGACGGCTTATTTCTGTGCATGTTCTTGGCCTGTTACCTTTGAAATGTTGTCGTGGTCTTTTCTCTGCTACCTCATTGATATGGTCAAGTCATTGTCATGGGTAAATGTAGAAAGGTATTGAAGCTCTGATCTTTTATTAAATGATCCTCTTAGAAATTTGGTGACAAGTTCTGTCCAATTTCAGCCATTGGACATTTTGCAGAGTGTCTACAGGTAGTACTCTGAACAATCAACATCCACAGCTGCTGAATGTTTCCAGAAATTGGTGTTATTTTGTTGATGTAAAAGAGGTGACTCCATTTTGAAGTCCTTCCTTCCATGTGTCTCACCAGGTTCTACACTTCAGAATAAGAAAAACGTCTGGAACCCCCACAAGGTGATCGGGAAGCTCATTTCAGTATCTGTGACAAAACTCTTAAGGATTTAAAGACAATACAAGCTGGGCTGAGTTTAAGCATGTAAATCATAAACAGGGTACAAACCTAAACACAAAATGCAACGTTGGTCTGGAATGACTGAGCGCCGCATTGCACGCTCCTCAAAAGCAGTAGTGAAACCCACAATTTCTTTTTACCCTGATTGAGTTGTGAGGATATTGAGTTGCATCATCAACATGTGGAGCTCACAACACTCCTACATAGGTAACACTTTGTATGTTGCACTTTGATCCCTGGTTGATTAACAAGGATTGGGGAGACCTCCAGAGTTTAGGTGGCAGTGGCACTGATGTCTAGTTGATCAATGTCTCTTGGGAAGCTCGAAGGTTCAAGGTGGCGGTGCACATCACAACAATTCGCTAAAAAAGGAGTCAAGGATACAAGGCAACCCCTAGAGTTGCATTAGTTGCTCAATGCAAGAGCATTCTCTTCTTGAAAAAGTTGTCAGAAAGTTTGCTCCTTTCGTTCCATTTTTTGAATCTCTCTTTCTATGTGTCTCTTTGACGATTTTTGTTGTTGTTAAGGAAAGTCTTGTATATATATATATATTATATATAAGGATGGAAATCCATCCACAAAAAGTACAAGGCATGTCGAAGCAAATGTCAACACATGAAAGGAAAACCGAGACTATCAAAATAGTAGTAATGAAGTGGAAGACATAATGCTAAAAAGGCATCCTTTGACACAAATCAGCTAGTGATGGAGGTGCACTAGTTGATATGTGTGGAAGATATGAAGAACTGTGACTAAGTGTAACAATGGGCTGAAGAATTGTGATGGCTCGCGCACATTGTAAGGCTATCAACATTCATTGCCTATAATGAGATATAAGCATCGAAGGTACCAAGGAGGTCTACTAATGACGAGCTATATTGGCATGTACACAAGAAGTCAGACATCTTTTGATATCAAAGTATTTTTCAAGCCAATAAACACTAGCAACTTGTTGATCATGGTTTATTATTGTTTTTAGGGTTTAAGTGCAACTTTGAAAGTTGTAGCTCGCTAATTGTGGCTTGTTAAGGGTTTTAGTGTTTAGATGTCATTGGCCACATATTGTTGCAACCTTGTAGAGTTTCTAGATTTCATAATGGTTGCTCCTAAGTCTTAATTTTTCAATCTTGACTATTTATTGTTGAATGGTTATTGTTGAGCCCTAAGTCCTAACCCTTGATTGTTATGTGTTGTAAATTTCTAGGTCCATATCCCATGGGTGAAACAAACGCCACTTTTGGAAGGTACAAAAGTTCTAAAACATCATGTTGATCCTACTTAATAGTTTACATTTAAATTATGAGATTGTATGTTGTCATGTGTTGTAAATTTCAAGGTTCCAAGTTCTAACTTTCAAATTTTTAATTCTTAAACTTGATTCTAGTTTGTTATAAATTCATTGATCATGCATGTTCAATGGTTCAGATTTCATTCTTGATGTTCATTCATTTTTTTGTTGCAAAGTGGTTTAGCATTCACTAAATCCAAAATCTAGTGTGTCTTTAATGGACTTGATCATGAATTGTTGTTTCCTTGCATTCATATTTTTGAGGGCCTGACCCTTTAAGTTTTTATACCTGATTCATAACAAACTAAAATATTTCAAAATCCAAACTCTTCAACCTAGCCTGCTACTTATAATGTTGTTGTAAATTCTTTGATCTTCATTTATTTATTGTCATAACATAAACACAACATTGTTCCAAATAGCAACAAAAAGTATCATGTTTTGATTCCTTTTTATGAATTAGGAAGTTCACGAAAAAAACCCCTTGTCATTGTTTCCATGGTGCTCAAGTAAATATTTATGGTTTTACATTAATTTGTTTTTTACCTAACTCTTAAAATATCTAGAAGCTCTCAAGTTTCGAATCCTTGTTATTGATTGTCATTTGTTATAATGTCCTCCACCATCTCAAATCTGACATGTTGATTTTTAAATCTTGATGTTCATTGCTTGCATTATGTTTTAATGTGTTTGGATTCTAGATTATGGGGCCTCGGTATTTTTATTTTTTGAAGGCCTCATCTTTTGTATCTACTTCAAAAAAGTTTCATAATCAAACTCCTAAGTTGTGATGATACAAATATTGTAATCTTCTATCATCTAAAGGCACGTGTTTGAAGAACTTGATGATTGATCCTTGTTCTGTTGAAATGTATAGCCACCATGGCCCCTTGCAAATTCCCAACAATTTTGAGTTCAAGCTAATCTATCTTCTACTTTCATTACCTCAAGATGGGGCTAGTCCATCTTCTTCATCATGACATTATGCTTATGTTTCTCCTTATGAAAGATCACTAGTGGTAGTGTTTGATGAAGCTTGTGAAGGCCTATCTAAGTAGAATGCTACAAATAAAAGGAAAATATATGATGGGTCAAGGAAGTTTTAGGATGCTTAAACAATGCACCTTCCATGTGTTGAATTTGTAATCAATGAAAAAGGTGGAGTCCACCAAGTTAGATGTACAATATGCATTGATGTTGAGGGAAAAGAAAAACCTCTCGCTCCATAGCTAGATAACTTGTTGAAACACGTTGGAAATGTTTTGTATCCCAATGAATGTTGATGTTGGTTCATAATATTTCAATAAGAATTCAATGCATATGAAAAATGGGCATGTATACAATACTAATTCCCACCCTTCCATCCTAGACCACTTTAGATTATTGTCCCCACTAACCGAAAATGGGAATATGTGCAATTTGTTACAATCTATCACATTTTGGCCCATGGGTAGCCTATGACCAATTACTAAGGCTTCCAAGCCTTGTTCCAAATGCTAAAAGTAAAAAGGTGTGTAAAAAAAACATCAATTTAATACATTCGGTTGGGGCATGGTAAAAATCATGCATATTGTTTTGTTGGAAACTACCATAGTTACATTTGTTGCTACCATTTTCATTGCTATTAGTGCAAACAAAGTTATGGCAATTGACAACTCTCAGTGCATTTCAATTCACTTATATGGAGGATTTGGGAAGAAAGATCATCAATATGGGCTACAACAACAACAATGTCTTCCAAGGCAATAACATTGTTTGAAGCAATTGAACTAGTGTCACATTACATTTCAAAAAAAAGTTTACCTTTTTTGTTAAATAGAGCACTACTTTGCCCACAAAAGAAATATGGTTATGTTCACACTCTTAGAACTAAATCTAGTGCATTAACTCAAATTTCTATTGCAAAATTTGTATGCATTGTTTATTCACAACCCAAAAAAATTTCTAAAATTCCAAAAGTTTTTAAACCTTATCGACAATAAAAACAACAAATTGCTTTGGAATGTCAAAACATGGTAAATTTTCATGTTCTTTGTAACAAATAGGGTGTATGTTGAATATCGCCTTTTGATTGTCAAGATGCATGTTGGATATGCAAAAAATGAGCTTGCTTTGAAAAACCTTAATTCATTATGTCATGTTGAGTTCATTTTAAAGTTATTGCTTTTGTTTGAGTGTGTGCATGTGTTGATAAATTTGCACAAAGTACGGATGTGCTTGTTTGTGACTTAATGGACAATGTCAATCTAGCCCAACAAGAGTTGTTAAGACTTTATAATAATCCTTTAACTAAGTATGAAGATTCAACATTTGATAATTTTAATTATCCTCTCATTTTATTTAATGACACCTTCCCCATTAACTAATTTTCTGATTTCAATGGTGGTGATAAATAAATGTATCTTGCATTTTCATTTGTGAGAGACAAATACCCTATCTATGAAACCAGCAATGATGATTTTATTGATTTTAAGCATGTCATTAAAGATTTCAACAAAGTTGCCATCGAAGTGAAAGATGAATGTGAAAAGGCAACTTCGCATTTTATTGCAAAGTTTGAATGACACTTTCAAAACATGATTTATTCACAATTTTGGGCTATGAATCCACATTGCTAAAGGATAATTTTGATTCATCTAATTGTTTGAAGGCCAATTTTTATACCCGTAAGAAGGTGGGTGATGGTAGCAAAGTTGTGCCAACCTTATTCTTTACTCACAACCTTGATTTGTAGATTTTTTTCAAAATAATGATGGTTCATAACTTTGAGGCAATGCACAAAGAAAATGAACTAAACCTAGATACTAGGCTTTGGGACAAGATTTTCAATCTCCCATTTTCAACCATAAGCACTCGAAATACATTAAACTAGTTAAAATTGTCATTATCCAAACATTTGGGTTTGTTCAAAATGAATGAACTTTAAACAACATTAATTTCATGAAGAAAAAATTACAAAATTGGTTGAACATCCACTTGGAACTTCGCACAAAATTTTATAATTCAAATTTTTCTATTTTAGAAAATTTTCAAGTTATAACCAAGCCATTGTCAAATGGCAAGGCAAATGCATCTTAGGATTCCAAGCCCTGTAAGCAATTTGCAAAATGCAAGATGGTAAATTGGATAAGGTTTTCTGATTATGCCATAATTTTGATTTGTAAGTTTTTTTTACCAATTGGATTTTTTCTAGAACTAATATAATCATCTTTTTTATAAAAAATTTGATCAAATTGTAAATTTGTAAGGTAATTCTATAATCATGGCATATGTTCTAGAATCTAGATATTTGTTTATGTTTGTTGGCATTTTGTTTCTAGACGATGATTTTGCAATTGATGAAAAAAGGAGTTGGAAGCCAATTGATGCAATGAATAATAGCAAGGACTCATGAAGATTCAAAAATTCAAAGTGAAAAATAAAAATGCAAATAGAGGTTCAATTTCTTGTCAATCTTACATTTTTATAAATTTGTTTCTTTTGCCCCACTTAGAACCCATAGGTTTTTGAATCTTTATGTTTTAGTTTTTTCTAAACCTATGTGTTAATTGTGTTTACATGAATGATGGTGCAACCAAAATAAAAAAAACATTAAGGTTTTTTTTTAATCTTCTCTTTTCATGGCATGGTTTTACCTAGACTTTGAAATGCATTATTTTGTTAGGGTTCAAAGAGAAAAACCTCACAAAAGGTTTTTTTTTTATCTTTAATTTTTAAGTTTTTGATTTTATTTAAAACTCTAATGTATATGTTTTTTTTCTAATTGCTTTTTAGGTGCAAATAAAGCTTGAGCTGTAGTGGGCAACACCCTTTTGGGGGTTGGGGTTCAAATCCCTTTCAACCAATTTAAGATTTAAAATCTTCCTCATTCAAATATAGTTCTTATGATTATTATTAAATAGATTCTTTCCATCCATATGCAAGTGTAAAGTTTGTTTTCTATTTGTAAACTTATAACTTTTGACTTGTAACTTATAAGTGGTCACTAATCAAACTTACTAAAATCGAAGGTTGCATATTTGCTTGTACTAACCTTTAGTTGGTGTTCTAAATAGCCAAATCTACACTCTTTGCAATAGCATTGCAACCAAATGAACTTCATTGTCAACTCACATGTTGTCAATGTTTTTGATATCACTTATTATGATTGTAACCAAACTACAAACATTTGCAAGTGACAATTCACCAACATAGCCATTCTTAAAAATAAAAAATTCACCGAGGCAACTCTAGCTCAAAATAAAATAAAATAGCCACCTTTGCTAAATTAATGTTGAGTTGTGTAACCACATTTGCAACTAGGCTAGTTGGACTTGAAAAAAAATGACTGGTTCTAGCATAGCAAGTTACTTGTCCATTGTCCATGTTATTTTTCAATTTTGGAGTGTAGCAAAAGTGGCCAGCATCCCAGGCAGGTTTCAACTTAATTAGCCATAATTTTGTACAAGACCATTAAGAGTGTAACAAGTACATAAGGGACGGACCTATGGAAACAATCTTCCCCAAAAAATCAAAATGTGGCAACTTTGGTTTTGAAAAAAAAACAAGGATTTTTCACCCAAAATTTGAATCAGTGTTGCCTATTGCCAATTTCTTTCCTTTTGAAGAACTAGATTCCCATGGCCCGGAGACAGTTCTATTTATTTATTTTTCAGAGGCTTTAGTGAAACAGCACCTACCAGTGCACAATGAAGGGTGAATGGTTAGTGATAAGTAAACAGTTGTTCTTTGTTAGGTTTCAGTTCCCTAGCTAACCATGGTGGTTAGGTTAGGTTAGCTTAGTTGAGTTTTTTTTCTACCGACCTACTTACCTAACAACCCACAAGCAGGTTTTTAGTAGGTAGTAAAAAAACAGCCCTTTTCTATGCATAAACCGTCTAGACACTTATTTTCTTGCCTATCATATATATTAATTCACTTGGTCTGTGACAGTAACTCCGGACGAACAGTGGCCATGGACAGTTGTTTGAAAAGAAAAGTTTTTTTAAAAAACCAAAAACATCAACCAAACATTGTTGAAATAACACACCTGTGCATTATGCACAGGGTTCACACTAGTTGATTCTAATTTGTCTATGACAATATCTATGACAAGACTAGAAGCGCTTGACCTCCTGCCAGTACCTTGCAAAGCCTAATCATCCTCCTAACCTGCAAGCTACCTCCAGGCTGCTGGCAGATTCAAATTATGTCAGTTTTTTACTATTGAATTGTTTTTGTGAATTTTCCGGATCTGTGGCTTTCCTCCTTTTGTTTTCCAATTTTCCTGATCCGTCTCATCAAAAAATCTTTCCATGGGAACATGGGAACGTACAAATATAGCGAGGCATAACTCCCTAGGGATCTTCTGCTGGGGGAGTTCCCTCAAAATACAAAGAGAAATAAAAAGAGAGGTTTTTTTTACGTGTTAGGAAAGGACAGGTTACATCAGGGGAAGTACTGTTCACTGGCATGTCAACTCAGGCTATCATTTATTACGCTTAAGAAACGGTGTGAACTGCTCAATGGCAGGCAGTACTGGCAGACCCGCACGTATTCTGCTAGTACGAGACTTACAGAAATCCCTGCCCTTGGTTCACAGGTGTAATGCCCTACTGCCAGGGATATTACCCTACACTAAACCTCACTCAGATTAAGGTATAACTTCCAACAAAAGAAGGGAACCCTTTCTCCATTTCATATTGACTAGTGGGGCCTGTGTGCCGTTGGCCCAAATGTTACCGTGTCCTCAACTGATTTTTCCTTCCAAAACCTGGTTTTTTTTTGGAATTTATTTGAATTTTCAGTGGCAGAAATCACTTTAAAATCAATATCTCCCACATTCTGAATCCAAATCCTACCAAATAAATTCCATGCTCATCAAGATATTTCGAACAACACCAAAGGCAGATTCCAATTCCTCCAAAAATTTTACCTATGATGTAATTCAATTTTCAGTGAAGAAATCATTCAATATTCAAGAACTTTTGCACAGCAAGTCTAAACACCATGAAACCAAGCTGGTGCACCCCTCCTCCTCCAGAGCTTTTCACAAAAGACCAAGAACAAGCTCTGAAGCATCCCGGTTAGGTGGATCTCATCAGTACAAACAAAACAAACCACACAAACTACCTTGCTTCATAGATAGATTTCAAATAGTTTCACTTCTCATTTTACATTTGCAGACCTTCACTTTGGTGTATACTCTTCATTAGAGCAAATCCTTCAATTCTTGTGTAGTGGACACCCTGATAGCCCAATTAAAATAGACACTACCCAATTTCTACCACCTTTTGATTTCAATATAATAAGAGATTGAAACAAGATAGTAAGGGTCAAAATACAGCCCCAAGCTGAAACTTTACAGATAAGTTCAATATCTATCTTTTGAAATTGAACAGCTTCCTTGTTTTACCTGTGCTATAGAACAACAGTTTTTTTGTAACTTCTGTCTAATGTTTGAGCACTTGGGTTGCAGATTTGCACAACACAAAAGCTGAGAATTCCATTGAAGAAACCATTCAAGACATGTCTGCACTTGTCATTGCTGATTTAGCTAAACTCCCACATATTTTCTAACCAAATATAATTTGTGGAGGAGTTTATATAAAATCCTGGAGCTTGTTCCACAATGCAAAACTAAACTGTTACTTGATTAAAGGGAGGTTTCAATATGATGCACAGTTATTCAATATTTCTTTGCATGAAAACCTCAGATCATCCAAAGTAATTCAATTGTTGTATCTCATCTTCATTGGTGAATATGTGAAGAACCTTGTGAGTGGTTTGTATGGAAATGAAAAGACAAACATGACACATATGTGAGCACACAGAAAAATAAACCTGAATGTAGAAATCCTCTGCAAAATACTGAATGACTTTTACTCATTGGTTGCACCGGTTCAGTTTGAATGTTTCCGAGATGTACAAGATTGGCTTGTTATTGTCAGTGCATATGTATAACTAATGTATCTATGAAAAAGGTGGGCTTCGCAAGCCACTTTCCTAGCATCTTCGAGGGGACACTTGTTATTTGCCAACATGGCAAACAACAGCAAAACTATGTGAGGCAAAGGCCGAACGGTAAACTATCCACAAAACCCTAAAGCTTTGAAAGCCAACAGCACTCAATAATGCCGGCCAATTGCCAGCTATGGGGATGCGATGTTGCTTCCATGTGTGATTTTTTGTTCTCTGATTCCCTCAAAATTTTGCTCACAGGGGAAAAATTAGCTCACAAATTTGGTGGAAACAACCTAAGTTGGTGGAAACAACCTAAGTTGGTGGAAACAACCTAAGTTGGTGGAAACAACCTAAGTTGGTGGAAACAACCTATGAAGACCAAAGGGAAGACTGTAGAACTCAACATTTCGTTGATCCTTATTGAAAGTCCTGAACCTGTTGGTCCACGCCATACCTCTGTCTTTCTTGGTGACATGCCTCGTAAGGGTATGGTCCAGAAAAGATGCCACAACCATTGTGATAATAACCGGAGAACCAAAAAATATATTGAGAATATTGTTGAACTGCACCCACCACCCCAACAAGCAATATAAGTTCACTGAATGCAAGTAAACAAATGAACACATTTGATTGCTGCAGCAAATTAAGTATAGAGTGTTTGAGGTTTACCCAACGTCCATGAGTGTGGACAGGGCCATGATAAGACCGCAATGTGAACTCTGAGAAATACTGAGGAACTGACAACCCAAGGAATATTGAGATCCCAACAACAAAGATGTTGCGTGTCATATTCATGTTTGTGAATTGCAGAACGGAGAGTCCAGTTCCCACTGTTTCAAAACCCAACAAACCAAGGATCAGTTGTTCCCATCCTTACATGGACTGAAATGTACAGAGCTTCGCAAAATAAGGATCCTATTAAATACAAAGTTGGTCATTGTGATTGAGAGATACTCACCAACCATTCCAAAAGTAATACAGAGAATAGCAGCTACGATGGGCTGTGGGATGGCTGCAAGAATTCCACCAAATTTTCCTGCACAAAAGAAATGATGTAACAATTAATAATTTCATTACTAGGTAGTATATCAGTATTTCCTTCTGGAAAACAAATCAGTATTTCCAACAGTGCTTGCCAGAGGCACTCACCAAAAATAGAGAAGAAGATCATGAAAACAGCAGAAAGCTGGATTACCCTCCGACTTCCAACACGTGTTAGTCCAATCAGCCCTACATTTTCCCTGCAAAATCAGCAAATATAAAAAATCAAACTCACGACAAATCCAATATTCATAGCTGCCAAGCTAAGGAACAAATTTTATTTTTCCTGCCCTGAGAGGAAGGTACAAACACTTACGGAGCAACAGTTGCACCAGTGAAGGTACCAAAGAATCCATCCAACAGGACACCAATTCCCTGCCAGCCAATTCCCCTACTCAAGACATAAGGAGGTGGAGGTGTTGCTCCTGCCAGTCGAGACACAGCATAGAATCCACCAGTTGACTGTAAAAAGGCAATTCAATAATTAGTAAGGAACACAAATACAAAGAACACATTCTACCAGTAGTAGACAATGATGACTTGTGTACATTGAAAAAAGAAGAATACCTCAACAAGAGCAGCAAAGGCTGCTGTCATAACTCCAAAGACATCTCCAGCATCAAAAGTTGGAGAACCCCACTGGAGAGGATATGAAATTCTGACCCTGGACAAGACCATATACAAGATTGAAAGCTTAGATTCAAAACCTTTCTTCAAGTAGAATAAACCTCCTTCAAAACCTACAACTGCTCTTCCTTCAAGACACAACCTAAACCCCTAATTCTACCTAAAGACCTGAAATAATGGAATGTAAAGATGGAATGAAATTACCAGGGAGCGTGTGAAACAAGACCACTCCGATCAGTGCGGCAGTGCATTTGTCCAAGCGCACTTGCATGGTCATAGGCTCCAGCTACTGTTAAAATTGTCGCATACACCCAAACAATGACCACTCCAAAGAGAATAGGAAACAGCTCGAAGAAGTGAATGTGGCGTAAATGAAAGTGCTTGAAATACTGATGATCACACAACAATTGAAAAGCATTTGTCAGAAATTGCAGGGCTCAAAAATAGCCTGCAGATAGCACCAGTAAATCATACTATCCAAAACAGCAAGTTCCAAAATGATCAACTAAGCAATCATTAACATTTTACCTGTGAGAAGAGCAATATAAACAGAAGAGCTGGAATGCCAATTTCAACACATTTCCCAACCTGGCATACAAGACCAAAGGCTCAGTCGATATAAACATATACACTTCTAAAGCGAGTGGTATATAAAATATGAGAAAGTGAAAAGAAAGATTGCTCTGCAATGTAAGGATGCGAAAAGAAAGATTGCCGTGCAATGTGAGGAAGTGAGAAAATTGCATCACTGTAGTAGACCTGAAGAATGATCAGAAGGACACTATCTGTACAACCTAACATGAAAACTATGATCATAACAGAATTGAGCCTTGTGGAGGGTGAGAAAGAAGATGGCATACCCCTGGAAATCCATATTCGAGGAGACCCAAGCCCACTATAGTTGTGACAGGAGCTATAACAATTGGACTTATATACCTGCACCCACCAGTTGTGCGGGTTTAGGTCGTAATTATGAGATGACTGTGAAACAGAGTGCAACTCAGATCCGACTTTGTGTATTTCTTCAACTGCGTGTTTCAAACGGATTTTAGGCATGAATGATGATGATGACCTAGCCAGTTAGCTTGATCAATCCGGTCTAGGACAACAGATTCAAAATCTTAATGCAAGTAAGCAAGCAAGCTGCTTTCATTACCTGGCAGCTATGCCCCATAGGCCGCTGAATCCAAGTATGATGTTGAGCACTGAGCCTGCGATGAAGGCTCCTTGTGTAGCTCTCATTGCGTGTCGAAATCTCTGCAAAGAGAAAGGAGAAAAAAAATCCTCCTCCATTAATAATGTTTCAAAGGCACGGAGACACAGAGAGAGAGAGAGAGAGCGCGCAGAAGTACAAGTGGAATGGAGAATTCCTCAAGTCGGAGGTTCCGGGAGTGTGTGCTACTATAAGAGGTGGATGATCTGTTACCTCATGCGGGTCAGGAATGTCGATGATACGAGGAGCATTGACGATGGAAAGCGTGATCGGCAGAAAATAGAAGGAGTTTCCCATGACTACCGGCAATCTTGAACCCAGTAGAGTCTGCAACAAAGTATTGATCCCGGAAACAAAAAGCGCGCTCTGCACAACTCGTGCTAAATCACTCTGCAACAAACAAGACAGACAGAGAAAACACAACAACAACAAACAATCTTACCACAGTGTCCGCACAAAACAGACCACAACAAAGCAGTAGCAAAGAAGAGCTTCTTGACGCGCATTTCATGGCAAAGAAAGTACAAAAACAAGATCAAGACATTTCTAAACCTTTCTTTTCTATGTCTGTCTGTGAGTGTTTCTCCAGAAGAACATACCGAGTGTCCATTAATATTAAGAATGACAAGAGATGGAATCAGCACTGTCGTCCCAAGCATGGTGAAGTAGTGCTGGAAACCTAAGATGATTGCTTCTCCTGCACACAAAAACCGGCAACTTCTTCCAAATCAGAACCAAGAAAGTACAAACAAACAAACAAACAACCTCATACAACAACATCAACAGCTCATTTCTTTACAAAACCAACTCTACACACAAGAAAAGGCTGTGCTACTTCTTTTCCAAGCTGCCACCACCAAGAAAGCACCATCTTCACAACATAAACAAAGCAAAACCAGACAAAGCAACAAAACGCAAATCTGCCAAGAACGAATCGCGACTTCTTTACCCCATCGAGGATTGTCATTGATACAATAAGCGAGATTAGGAAGCTGCTCCAACGCATGGTGATGCAAATCCTCCGGCTTCGCCATCTTCGGAGGAACTAAGATAGGCGGATCAGCCATTACTCCCAACAACAACAATAACACAATAAACTCTTAATACTAACAATAGAAAACTCTCTGTCTCGCTCTCTCTCTCTCTCTCTCTCGTCAAAATACAAACTCTCGTCGTCGAGCGCGCAACACAAAATGCAAACTGCGTGAGCTCCAAGAGAAGCAAGCGACGAGAAAGGAACGGGTACAAAAAGACCCACAGTGCACTGCAAATAGGAAGAAGAGAGAGAGAGAGAGAGAGAGAGAGAGAGAAAAGAAGAAGAAAATGAACGAAAAAGTAAAGAAATTGGAAACTGTCTTCCCCGCACTAGGTACGCACGAGCCCCCTTACCCCGCCCCAAAACTCTCACCCCCAAAAAAACAAGAAAACAAGAGGAAAAAAAAAAAAAAAAAAAAACCCCCCCAGGGCCCCCCACACCAAAGCGGAGCGAAAAAAAAACAAACAGAGCAGCTGCCGCCGCCCCAAAAAGGATAGGGAGGGGGAAGCAGGGGCCAGGC
>Ga0116227_10011548_pt1 | contig 14786 bp, 12 predicted proteins | sample S1TSphgellanicum_FD_89693 | JGI IMG/M metagenome (GOLD analysis project Ga0116227, IMG submission 89693) | Host-associated microbial communities from peat moss isolated from Minnesota, USA - S1T2_Fb - Sphagnum magellanicum MG | ecosystem: Host-associated > Plants > Peat moss > Unclassified... | reverse complement strand
CAAAATGGAGAGATTCCCGGTAATTTCATCCGATAAAATCTCAATTAAGAAAGATTCGTTTGTTCACAGATGAGAAAAATAAAAAAGAATATACTTTCATTTCTACCGCTTTTTTTACTATTTTTTGCAAAATAAGGAGTCTCTATGTCCCGTTATCGAGGACCTCGTGTAAGAATATTACGTTGTCTGGGAGTTTTGCTGGGGCTGACTAATAAGACACCCCAGTCAAAATCTAGTTATATCAACCAACCCATATCTAATAAAAAAGTTTTTCAGTATCGTATTCGTTTTGGAAGAAAAACAAAAATTGCGTTTTCATTATGGAATAACGGAACGACAATTATTTAAATATGTTCGTATTGCTAGAAGAGCAAAAGGATCTTCTTGCTTTTTGCTTATTCGACATTGTTGTTCTTCTTACTATTCTTTGTTTGCTCAATGTTCTTGTTCCTTTTGCAACATTAAAAATTAAAAATTAAAAAAAAATAATTTATGATAAACAATATGTGAAAATCGGCTTTGAAAACCAACTAGTATAAGATGTGTGAAAATTGACACTTTGAAACTTGAGTAAAATTATTTTTTGCAAATTTTTGAAACCCTCTTTGAGTCTTAAAAAAATGAAAATAAATTTTAAACTAAGAACTGGGTCGAGTCTTTCAAAACATTCTAATACCAGGACCCAGTGATTTTGAGAAAAACTAGAGAATCGCTCAACATTGATAACTACTTGGGGAACCTCAACAATGATAACTTTTGAAATATAGGCAATAAATTTCAACTTAGAATATGAATGAAAGCAAGTGACAAAAATGGTTCAAAGGTTGAAACACCCATTTAAAGTGAATAACTTGAACATGGTAGAATTTTATTTGAAATTCATGTTTGATTATAACAACAAACTCCAATTCAAATTTGTTTTTAGTTGTCACATTTTGATAGGAGACAACATATTGAAAGATGTGCAATTTTATCAAATTTTAAATTTTTATTACAAATTTTAATTGAAATTTCATTGTGTAATTCTTGTTTGAAATTGACAAAATAAACCATTGCATGTTTTGTTTTCAATATGAATTGTTTTTCACATAGTGTGATTTAAATCAAAATCCAATGACTCAAATTGAAATTTCATTATTTAAAATTTAGATAGGTTGCAATAGATTCAATGCAATTCAGATTGGAAATAATTAAATTAAAATTCACATAATACCACAAAGCTAAAGAAAAAGAGAAGGAAGTAATTCAAAATAGAAATGAAAAAATAGAAAGTGGTAAAAGATGAATAATTTAATACAAATGTAGTAGGTAAATATTTTTTAAAACTTAAAACACCTTAGTTGCATGGGAACTTTATGAAAGCATAAATCAAAAATAATAAAAATGCTTGTGCTTTGCCATGAAAAATTATGTTTTTGTAATGTGTGTGTTCCAAGTAAACTAAGAAATTTCTTCTAGGAATTTGGTCTTTATGTAGTAGAGAATGAACCATAGAAGGGCGTAATTGGAAGAAAATGAGGCCTAGGGTACACATTTAAAGGACAATAGATATGTAGGAAATGACAGAATCAGCCAACAGTGCCGATTTTGCCATTCAAAAACACCTAAAATCCTGCAGAATAACCATTTATGGTCAAGGGACCTAGATAGTCGATTATGCGTCGTAATCCCGTATAGGGTAAGCCCAATCCGGGAAAAGATGCGGAATCGGCCTCTGTAGCCGTAAAATCCTTCCCCGCAACCGTTATAAATGCAAGTGATTATTAGCCGTCAATCGAAGGTATCTGAACCGTTGATTCTCAAGTAAACAGGCAACAGGAGAAACGTTTGTCCATTTAGGGCAGGTAGCAGGTACCTGCCCGAAATCCATCCTCAAAAATAAAATAAAATAAAATAAAATACAATTAGCAGTCAAATTTCGCCACTAATAAGGTACCAGGTGTGTCCAATAATCACTTTCATAAGAATAAACTGAAATAATTCAAAAATTATCAGTTATGTAAAAATGGATTTCTTGGCTATACCACAAAATTGAAAATAAATAATAGATAAGTAAATAAGTAAATGAATAAATTCATATTGTTTTTGGCGCAAAAATTCCTTACTGTTGCAAAAGTTTTATGTCGCAAAATTGAATGATTTTTTTGAAAAGAAATCGCCAAAATTCCCCAAGAGAATCGCCATATATCTATATATGGTACAAGTCGGGAGCCAAAAATATAGAAGGCTGTTTAAATTTTCTCCCTTTCATATTTTGTTAATAGCCAAATTTGGCTAAATAGGCTTATGGATGATGACTACCTTAGATAAATTAATAAAATTAATTATAAGTAATAATAGTATAATGTTATAATAACAGTAATAATAATAATAATAATAGTAATAACTCACACTGTCGTTAGGGGTGAAAATTAAAATACCTAATTTTTGCTTCCTAAAACTTAGGACTTAGATTTACCAAAAAAGAAAAATCCAGTTTGGCACCTGGATTGACACCTGGTTTGATAACCCCCAGTCCTTGGCGATTTGTCGTTCCCTTTGTGGTTGTGGATTTTGAGTCCTTTTGTAGAGAATCGCTGCTGCGTTGCTGCTGATGCTGCTGCTGCTTCGAGAGCTCCATAGCTGCTGTGGCCGCTGTCCAACCCGCGTCCGTCCGTCAGTCCGTCCGTCGTGGAGGATTTTTGTCGCCGTTTTGTGTTGTGCGGCGGAACCAAGGGCCACAATGTTGAGAGCGGGAGGAGTGTTCTGCGATCTGTATAAGACAGCAGCACCTTATCATCACGGTGTTGCTTGCCGTCCCAGCGCTGAAGTACGTGACCGCATTTCTAACAACCTTTCTTTGCATCAACTACTTTGCTCTGCTGTTTCCTAATTTGTTTCCATTCCAATCTTTGCTCTGCTGTTTTCTTGTTTGTCTCTATTCGAACCTTTGCTCTTCTGCTGTTGCCTCTTTTTCTTCCATTCTAACGTTTGCTCTTCGGCTGTTTCCTTATTTCTTTCCATTCGAACCTTCGCTCTGCCGTTTCCTTGTTTGCTTCCATTCCATTCCGGCCTTCGCTTGGCTGTTTTCTTGTTTTTTCCCATTCAAACCTCGCTCTGGTGATTTCTTGTATGTTTCCATTTGAGCCTTTCTCTGCTGTTTTCTTGTTTGTTTCCATTCTAACCTTTGCTATGCTGTTTCTTGTTTGTTTCCATTCCAACCTTTGCACTGCTGTTTCCTTGTTTGTTTCCATTCCCACCTTGCTCTCGTCTTTTCTTGTTTGTTTCCCTTCCAATCTTGCTGCTATTTTCTTTTTTCTTTTGGTTCCTTGTGTGGATTTGTGTGCCTAAGCTATTTTCTAGTTCAAGCACAGACTTAGTCAGTCAACATGGATGTGCATGGATTTCCAATATTTATGCCAGCATTCGGTGTTTGCATTACATTATACTTGCTTTTTATGTCCTCTGTGCATTCCACGAGTGTTTGAGCTTTTAGAGTGCCAAGTTAACAGCTTTTCTCACCTGCGGCTGGACCATGAAGAGGGCACTAGGATGTTGTGATGATTATTGTTTGCATTGTTATGGCTGCATTTTGGGGGTTTGAAACTTAGCATTTGCTGCTCTTCTTTTTTTCTTGATGCTATTATTTTGTGTTGTTTTCAGACTGCGGTAAAAGGTGTCAACACAAGGGGAAGTCTAGAGTTGAAAACACAAGCAAGCTGTATCAGGATTGGATTTCGGGATGCCTTCAATCTCACCAATCTTACAGCTAGCATTCGGTATTGCACTCCCTCCAGCCTTAGGTCAATGTCTCATTTGTACACGATGACCTGCTCTTTGTTCTGCTCCATTCATGCTTGACAAAAGTAGGTTACAATGCCATGGAGGTAAAGAGTAGGACACACTGCAAAGAGAGGGGGTGAACTGCCTCAACTATTGGTGAGAAATGCCCCTTCGTATTTTTGGCTCTCTGGATGCTGTTTCCTTTCTTCATTTTGAAATTTCAACGATTAAGCCTCAAGTAGTGTATTCTAACATTTACCTCAATACTGTTGTTCAGGTGTGCAGCATGAAAGATGTTCTCAGTAAGATGATTTCTCTAATGATGGTAGTTGTGAATCAATTAGGAAGTGGGAGCTTGACAGTGGTGTGGGTGGTTCTGAGGCGTACTCCACCAAGGAGAAGGTGCAGACCAAGGCTAGAGCATGTGCATACACTAACCACCTTTGTGAATATGACCCTTTGTGCCTTCCTTTTTTAGCAACAATAAAGATAATCTCTATTTCTGTCCTTTTGAGATAACAGTTTTGAGACCTCTTTTGATTGCAAACAAAATGATTGTTCTGGCTTCATTTTTTTTTAGTGTGCATCTCTTAAACTTGGAAAGACATTCCACTTCATAGCAGCTAAGTGCATGCCAAAGTTATTGGACTTGTTTTGGCTGTACCCTTCTTCTGAAGAGCTTTTCTATTTTTCCCCTAATTCTTGTTCTTTCCTTGGTGTAAACAGCAAATGTGAATGGGGAGGCTGCAAGCATGACCAAGTCTGAGAGGTATGCTCTTTTTGTTTCTGTCTTAGCTCTGTCAGGCTGGGATATTCCTAAACCTGGCTGTACTTGCATCTTTGAGCTTTTTGTGCTAAGCTATTTTGAGTTGCAAATCCACTGCGGAGGTTGGAAAGGAAAACTGGATGAGAAGTATCCTTGTTCTCATGTTTAGATATCCAAAGTTTGTTACTGTTGCTGTTTGTTTCTGGTTTTTCCACCAGATTCATGTTGGCAGACAATTTTGTTTTGTGAACAGAGTGGGGAAATTGAATAAGAAAAAGGCTGCTAAAGATTCTGATATGCCCAAGCGTCCTCCATCTGCCTACTTAATTTTCATGTGAGTGCATTGTCACTACAGTGTAAAGTTTTCTTACGTGAGTAGCAGGTACTGTGTTTACTATTTCTTTGGAGGATTGTTCTGCATTGAAGTCTGGTGGATCAACCATGTCACTATTTGAACTCTGTCTGGTATCTGGTGTATCTAGGGAAACATTCAGGAAGACATTTAAGGAGGAGAACCCTGATGTGAAAGGAATAACTGCGGTGAGTTACTATATCCACACATCAACTAAGTAATGGATTTTTCGGATCTCAAGAATACTGGGCTAATATTCATGTAGATGCAGATAAGACTATTGTAAGCAAGACTGTTGTAAGCTCCAGTTTCATCCTACTCCTGCGTTAAGTCCCTTTCTTTCTGTTCTTCCTTTCTAATGGTACTGAATAGATGTCCTGCATGTGTTCAGAGTGACACCCTGATGCTTGCTAGTGTTCCTCTGTAAATGGATCTACCTTCATGGTGTGAATCAGTGAGCCATTTTTATGCAGAGTGCTAAGGCAGGTGGTGAGAAGTGGCTACAGCTGTCTGATGAGGTCAGTTATGAGTGACCTTAAAAATATATATTTGCACTTGCAATGGTGTGTTGAGTGATTGTTTCAAACAACTCGGTTTTGGCTGAGCATCTCTCTCTGTTTGCCAGTAAATCTAAAGATGCTGAACTTGGTCAGATGATCCTTATAATTTGCTGTCCATATGTGGATCATAAGGACTTTGCTTGATATGCAGGAAAAAGCTCCTTACATCTCAGAGGCTGCAAAGAGGAAGGCAAAATATGAGACAGCAATGGCAACCTACAAAAATGGGTCTGCTAAGGTTAGCTGACATATTTGTGAGTAAGTTGTGCTATTGGGTGCCTTGCAAGGATTTCTACCTTGCAGCTTGATCCCTAGATCTGCTTTTGACAGGCACACCTGTACAGGGGTGGACATGAATGTCTAGCTTTATGACAGTACAATGTTGACAGGATGCACATAATGTTCATCTCAGGGGATTTCTATATCTTCACAAATTTTTAATTAGTTGGGTTTGAATATGTGTAAGGAAATCTTAAGCGCAATTTGTATTGGGCATTTGTACAACATACCTTTTGTGGCAAGGCATTGTACTAGCAGCTTGATTGCTTTCATTTACTGTAGGCTGAAACAAAATGATGGCTGTATTGCAGCAAGCAAAAGGAGTACAAAACTGACAGAGGTGGTGATTGAAGGAGGTCTGTTAAATCAGAATGGTATACCTGGTTTCCCTGCCTAATACTTGGCATTATCTTCTGCCTATTCTGAATGGTCTGGGGGGTTGGACCAAGAGGAGGACATTGTCATTTTTGAATACTAGTTATTGGTAGCAGAATAATTTTGCAAGTTCTTATGATATTTGTGCAATTTCTGCAGAGAATATGGAGACTGCTCAAGTAAGGAAAATGCCAGCAAATTTTGATTTCTGAAGTGTCTTTATTATGCTACCAGTTTTTGTGGAATTGCAACATGGCTGTGTGCTGGAGTCTGGAATTTTTGACTATCCATAACATACTTCATAGAGCAGAATTGAGACACCTATTTTGATTTTCTTGGTCAGTCAAAGTAAAAGTTGGTATGACCTTTTGTATTGAGTGGCAGCAACAAAAGGTGCTGATCACTGGCGCGGAGTCAACCATGACATAAATGAGACCCTTCTTGACCTTTTGAAAATTGCTCAAGAGCTGGTGTGTCATCTGTGCTGTAAGTTTTGAATTGCCTACTCCTGGTGGTTTGAGCAATGCTGAAAGGTTGTCTTTGAGTCATGAAGCCCATTGGTGTCGGTTTCCATGTTCCAAGTCTAGGCTGAAGTTGTCATTTCCAGGAAATAGGCCATTCGGGTGGGAAATTGATGTGGCAGATGAAAGATAATGGAGTATGTGTTTATCTAAGAACATTCCACCTAAGACTGTGTTTACAAGTGCTGCACAAATTCGTCATCCAGTCCAAAGTGCTTTGTTAGGGTACTGTTAATATAAAGGTTAGAAGGTTATTTGTGTAGGGTAAAGGCCCAGGATTGAATCATGGATATGAACAAGCCCCATGGGATTATTCTTGAAGTAAGGAGCCTAGGATAAGGTGATAGTGGAGTCTGGCCTATACCTTCGGACTTATTTGCCAACTCTGGGCTGTACCCTAAATACATTTTTTTGAGAATGGATAAACAGCCAAAATGAATAAGGTAAATATTGAATGTATTCAATAGTGGTGATTGGAGGGTGGTTTGTACCAGCACTGAATCACGATTAGACATGGATATGCTGCAACCAACCAAAAATACATCAATTCATTGATTATTTACATATTGTCAAGAGTTGGAGTTTTATTTTGGGTTGAATGATGATGAAACTTGATATGATTTTTACAAAACATCGATGAATTTGGGATAAGGTTTTGATAAAATTGGATGGGCTTGGGATTTCAAATGTATACAAATATTTTTTGATGTTGTTCGCAATTATGAGATTTGCCAGTCATGAAGTATGTGTTGAAATATATCAAACATTTGTTATTGAGGATGGCTTCAGTCTACATTGTCCAAACTATTTGATAAGCGTTACCAAAATCACAAGAAAATTGCGTCAAGTTAGTCAATCAATTGTAATCTAATGTTGTTTTATCACCTTGAGAGTTTGGATTGACACATTTATATTGTATGTAACCCATATATAAAGGTATTTGGAAAAGGAAGGGAATTTTTTCAAAGTTCCACAAATCAATAAAACAAAACCCAATAAAGCTTAACCTTTAAAAAGGTATTGATGCACTGTCAGTCTTTATTTGATGTCACCTGATGCTTTATTTTAAAATTAAACACAACATGAGCACAACATAGGTTAAATTCTATTGATATTGACTATGAAGTTTGTCAAATGATGACTATTGGAAAATAAAGTTGTTGAAGACACCCTGAAAGTGTCATTATGTGTCAATAATGCTGTGTTCCAACTCAAGAAGTCACAAAGTTTTTTAAAAAAAATGATTCTAGAATATTTGTACAATATTATAATTCAAGACCAATATTCAAAAGCACATTATGGTGTAAAAGTGTTTATGGTTTTCACAATATACAAATCTTGTTTGGTTGACAAAATATTCCACAAATGGAATCTTTGTGGAAAAAATAAACCATATTGATGTTATTGGTCATATTGACATATGTGAATGACAGTCATTTTACATCCATGAAAATTACAATTCATCAATGTTGTTGATTTAATTGATATTGTTTGTTTAGTCATAAATATCATTTTTATCCATGTGTTCATTTCATTGATATTGTCATTTTCACTGATGAAATTTATTTTTATCAATGTTTAAATTCATCCATGTGGTAGGTTTCATGAATTTATATTCATCCTTGTGGTATGGTTCATTGTGTCATCAATTTCATCCATATGTGAGTATTGCCTTTGTGGTCAATTTCTTATGGAAATCCAACTTTATCAATGTTGTTGAAGTTCATTCATGGAAATATTTTCACACATACAAATAATTGCAATTGTGTGATTGATTTTGTCCATAAATATATTGAATTTTCATCAAGAGATTGGTTTTTGTTGATGTGGTTTTATCAATCAATGGATAATTTCATCTTTATGGTCATTTTTGGGTCAATTTCATCCATAAACAATGTTTTTATCATTTAACACATTCTATTGTTGGCATTTATATGAAATATTGTTTCATTCATGTTGTCAAACTTGAGGTTATGTAGAACATTCATGCTCAATAAATTATTTTTTTTCAATAACTTTTATATAATAATACCTTTGTAACTTTGACACATGTTTTTCAAAACAATTAATTAATTAAAAATATTTTAAAAAATATTATTGAAGATTCAATACTTTCCTTCACACTTTTTTATTTTGAAAATCTAACATTTATGAAAATAATGAAATTAGTGTCAAAGCCATCAAGGTAATATGGTATCTCCTTTTCATCTTTTCCTTTTCTTTTTTTTCATTCTTCCCGTTTCCCACCCTCTCCCCTTCTTCCATATATACCTCCTCCTAACTTTTTGCTTTCCATCACAAAGTGTGGCCTATGGTAGGCTTCCCTTGTGATTGGGCTTTATTCATCTCTTTGTTTGAGTTATTTAGTTTTTAGTTGGGAATGAAATGGTTATGTTTCTTTAATCACCTAGAACCTTGAAAAGATGTCATTACCATTGGATATACAATTATTGCATTTCTAACACAAGTTCCATAATACCGTAAACAATAGTAAGAACTTTGAGAGTTTCTAATTTGATGATGATTTTAAGATATATATGTTCCTTGTAAAGAGAAAAATATGAAAATTCAATTACAAAAAGACATATGTTAATTTGCATGTAGGTGGGTTGATGAAAGGAGTGAAATAATTAGGTTTGGAAGAGGTAGACATGAACATAAGAAATAGACAAACATCAATTTTTTAAAATTATTGTACACCTTTTCAAATGAAAAGGAAGCTGGTTGGGAGATGGATAGGGATGAAACACATCTAAGCTTTAGACATCTATATTATTAAAATTATTTATATTTATATATGTGAGAATTTCATACTTACCCATATAGACCCATTTTATTCCTCTTACAAACCTAATTACAAACTTACCCTTGTTTATCTATTTCTTCTAACCACTTCCTTTGGAATTGGCTAAACAATCTTCCTTCCCCTCCCTACTCACTCTCACACAATAGGTTGCAACTGATGATATATATTTGAGGTAAATTTTGTAGTTTCATACATTACAATGTACAATATGTGGTGTTTATTGTGCCATGTATTACATAAAAATTGCAATTTTACGTTAATTTGACATTTGCATAATTTTGAACTTAATGCTAAATTACAAATTTGGCACATATTACATTAGAATTGTAATTTGGCATTTAATCGAGGTTGTTAGCCCCAATGTTGTTTGGGGGGGGGGGGAGGACGGGCCGGGTGTGTGACAAGGGTGAGGGTGTCATGGGATGGTGGCAGGTGAATTTTGTTTGTTGCCTTGTGAGATGTTGAGATGGATGTTTTAACCTGGGGTTAATATGGGGGGTTCAATATTGTGGGAGGTAACCTTGCATTTAATCTTATATATTAAAGCTATAGTGTCTGTCTGTTTGTCCGTCTTTTATTTATCTTTTACTTATTTATTTTTTTTCTGGCGTAATCTCATTGGCTCCCGTTCCTTGTGGAGTGTTTTGGGGGGTGGGGGAAGGGAGAGCCCGGTGAAGCACGGGGCGAGGGGGGCTAGCAGGGGGGGGGCCAGCACAGGCGGGGGGGGGGGAACGGGCGAAGAAGGACCGGGCGAGGGAGGATCGGACGAGGTGGGGGGCACAAGCGAGGGGAAGCTCAATGGGTGCATTATGCACCAAGTTCACACTAGTACTATAGAAGCATTCTGAATGAATTACTTCAATGGATGTCAAGCATAGGTTAAAACATAAAACATGAAAATCCTTTTTGCTCATGAGGGACATTTGATCTAAAAGAAATAGTTTTGAGTTGGTAACAATATTTTGGACAAATCAATTTTTGTGGGAACTGAAGGAACAAAAATCTTGACAATCTTACACAGCTTTTCTTCTAAGCACCCAGGTCTCAAAAAAATTCAGGCTTTTGTGTTATAGACAAAACTTCAGCTTGCTTAAAGGTGCATTCACACCTAATGTTAAGTCAGTGTTAAGTGAAAACCCGGGTGGCATCTTAGGTGGCACCCAATGTTAAATGGGTGATTGCTTAATATTAAATGAATGTTAGCATAAAATCTTCGTGATAAATAGGTTTAGGTCCTAAATGACTAGCTTGGTGTTAGGGGACTTAATACTAGAGTCATTAACACCAAGTGTGAATGACCGTAAGCTCCTCAAAAACTCAAGAGCTTGGATTTTCATGTTGTGTGAGCATGGACCAAACATGCAAACTCAGTTACCCTAAACCCTAAACCCTTAGTGGAATTGCTTAAAAGGAAAATTCCCCAATTCAAATGGAAATCAAAGCAATGGGTTGTTATGGCCTTTTACTCTATGTATCAAGATTTATGAAGAAAGAGAGGTTCTGAAATTTGTTGCCACATTTATTGACTGGAAGGGCTAACCTGGTGCATGAGTTTGGGTGATGATCCATTTTATAGGGTGTGCAGAATGCAGCACCATGCTGTGCTTTGTTGGCCTGTGGCATTTTTTAAAAAAAAGAAAAAAAGGGTTTCTATTTCTTTCTCTCCACTGGCTAAACCCTAAACCCTAAAACCCAAACAGGACATGTACAACATCTAAGTCAATAATGGAGTAGTACCTCATAAGCCCTGGTGGCAACTTGCAAATGATTGTACTGTCAAACCCTAAGTATGAGGCACATAAGCTTTATGATGGATGCAACACGGCATTCCCACATGGAATTGCAAAATTGCCACTAGGACCCAACTCACTAATTAGGGCCCAAACGGCTCTTTGTGAGCAAATTTAGGGCTGGCATATTGATTGGATGCTCTCTTCTTCAATGAAGACACAAGTTACACCTCCAAATCTTAACTTACATTTTAATATGGACAATACCACCATATATTATTAACAGCTCTCATAATACCATGGTATTATTATTATGATACATTTATACCATGGTATTATGATGATAAAAGCTGTTAATAATAAGAGATGTTAATAAAGAGATGGCATTTCGCCTGTTGACATGCCTTGCATTCTGTGAGAGGAGAAATTGCTCCCACTATGGCACCTTGTGAATATAGTACCAACATTTCAGTTGGTGTTTTATGTTGTAGAGTTTTATGTGTAGGATAAGGCCCTTGGTGCGGTGTTCCTGAAATATGGGTTTAGTCTCAAACCCATATCTGAGTTTTGTCTCACATTTCAAGAGAGCACCTCACCCACTCTCATTGTGGGCCTTACTCATTGACGAAACCAGAAGGTGAACATTATCATGAGCCTAAACATATGATGGATCGCGGTGGTGGTAGGAGCATGAGGCATCTTACATGTATTTTATTATGCCCACATGGGGCCTCTTTAGGAGGTGTAAGTGCTCCCTTGTAGGGGTAAGACGACTCCTGTTTTTTGAGGAGGCATTATTCATGTGTAGAAGGTGCCCTCCAAATACACTAAAGGTGCATTCACACTTGGTGGTAGGGACTCTAAGGTTGAGTCCCCTAACACCATGCTACCCATTTAGGACTTAAACCTAGTTACCATGAAATTTTTATGTTAAGCTAACATTCGCTTAACACTAAGCTATTTAATGTTGGGTGCCATCTAGGATGTCACCTAGATTTTCATTTAACACTGACTTAACATCATAAGAAGATGTGAATGCCCCATAAGAAGATTCTTGTTAGTGCCTTATGTAAGGAGATATTCCATTTGAGGGGCCTAAAGTTTGTTTCTAATTATTCGGCCAGACTAATACCCACAGAATTTCATGAAATTACATCCAGCTAAAGGATGGATTTTAGTGGGAAACAATGGAAAATTGGTGGACACCTGGTTGGTCCTGGCTATTTCAAAAACCCCAAAGAACCAATGGTTTTCATGAAAGAAAACTGGTCAAGAACTGGCAGGTTTATGGCATGTTATTTGATTAACTTTTTTCTTCAAGTTTTTAGAACCACGGGTACAAGTCAGAATTGGTGCTTTGATTTTTGAGAACTGTGGTTATGAATCCTAAGAACTGGCCTGATCACTAAAGGAGGGCCCTGTTCCTGTTTCATAGTAACCTTCGTGCTCAAGATGTTTATCTAGTCCATAACATACGAGTTCACAATGGTAGGATCCAAGGTGAGGAAAAAAACCAACCATAAGTCGAAAAGGCCTGGGTTGCCAATCATCGTGAGCTTCTTATCCCCTGGGGCATCTCCAAAGACCCATGTCCACCTTCATTCACGAGTTTTTGTTCCTTTTGCATTTTAGTCCATTGTGGCAACTATGAAGTTACATGCACACGGAGCACCTGCTTTTAACTGCAGATGGTTCTAAAGAATTCATGAAGGCCCACCTCTCTCTTTCCATCACTGTTTATCATGAGGGGCTTTCTCCAGGAGCAACCATCATTGCATGTTTCACAAGGCCAGAGCCCCAAATACACATGTCATAAGCTAAATGCTTCATGCTGTACAGTCTCTCCCACTACCTCTATTTTCCAGGACATGTTCACCTACACCCCTTTTGTAACCCCCCCTATCACAGAACATACGCTCGGCACTTGTGCAAGTGAGGAACTTGCATAACCAAGAGCGATTGTTTGATCCAGAGTTTGCCTAAAAAAACGTGTTTGATTCAAGAGCAATTGTTTTGATCCACAGTTTGCCTCAAAAACCTGTATGAATGAAACAGAGCAATTGTTTTGGGAGTTGGACTTGACAACCCATATCAAGTTTTAAGATTTCACAGTTTTGAGAGTTGGCTTTGGCTTTGTAATTTATGCAAATCCTTCCCTTCCAAAGGGTTAGAGCATATAACAACCCCCACCACCCTACACCCTCTACTACCTGTGCAAATTTTGCTTGAATCAACCAAGTTTGACAAAACACAAAATTGCTACCAAGACTGGAGGATTACAGCCCTTCATGATTTTTTGTCACCAAGCTTCACAATGGACTAAATTGCTACTGAGGCCCCCAAGGCAAGTTCCATAATCATCCCACATTCAACCACTAATATACAAATCACAACCTGGTCATAAGATAATTTCCATACTCATCTAACATTCAAACTTTTCATGATACAAGATTTAAAACACATAGAGCTTTCATATGTGCATAGAAATTCCATATTCCACATACATAAAAAAATCCTCAAAATGTACAACAGAATTAGCTTTAGTTTCAATTTAATTGCATCTCACATTCAACTCTCTGCACTGGGATCATACATACATTTCTCACATTCAAACCCCATAATACTTGGAGAATACACCGTCAATGACACATGAGCTTAAATGGATCATATCAATTTTCACATACAGAACTGCACAAATGGAACTTGAATTCAGATAGAACTTCCATTTCAGCATACAAATTGCAATGCAGAGTAAAATCATTTCTCCTGAGAATGGGAGAGACCATGTGGGATGGGAAACCATTACTGCATTGTTGGATAGCCTGGAGTCACAACTAAAACCCAAGAAGAGAGATTCATTCCACGACCCAACAAGAGTCTGACTCACAAACATCCAGGACTCTAATACCACATAGCCATATCACAAAATGTTTGCTTAGAAAAGCAAACATTGAATGCTTTCAACTCATGTCACAAGCTCAGAGCAGTTTGCAACAACAACATACATTCCACCATCAAAACCCTGGCCAGAACTGAGCATTACAAAAACTTGCACCAATACTTTGACTAGCATTACTTGAGATATAATGTAAGCTCTCCCACCCACCAACTGCTAAAAATCCATCAACCTGAGATGAAACGACATTCATAGGCAAACAACAAAACAGAGAGAGAATTCAAGGGCAAATGCAACAATGAGTCCACACCATAAAGAAAAAAACCAAAGGTGGTAAAAATACTGGGTATGGCAGTGAAGTATATTACAAAAGCCATCATTTGTCATCATGAAATCATGATATATAAATGTACAAACTGATCCTAGGCACTAGATTTAACAGAGATGGGTTTCAAAACAAATTTTTCGGTGGTGGTGCCATAGTAGTGGTGTCATCTGTCTGTCTGTCTGTCTGTATGTCTGTCAACTCCTTTTTCTTCTGTGGTGTGCTCTGGTGACCCTTGGTCTCAGAATGTCGTGTGCGCCATATAAACAAACTCCACAAGTGTGCATGCTATGCTGCCTGCATCATGTGTGTTAAGCATGCATGCACCTGCTCCACTTGCTCATCATCATCTTATGCTACTCCTTTTGGTAAAACCAACCAAAAAAAAAAAAAAAGGCCTGTCTACACTAAAAT
>Ga0116227_10011544_pt1 | contig 14790 bp, 12 predicted proteins | sample S1TSphgellanicum_FD_89693 | JGI IMG/M metagenome (GOLD analysis project Ga0116227, IMG submission 89693) | Host-associated microbial communities from peat moss isolated from Minnesota, USA - S1T2_Fb - Sphagnum magellanicum MG | ecosystem: Host-associated > Plants > Peat moss > Unclassified... | reverse complement strand
ACGGCTCCTTTCGAGAGGGCATACAATGCCCAGAAATCCTCGAAATTCGCGCTTCCAGTTAGAACCCGCCATCTGAAATACAAGATTGCGATAATCTATATTATGTTAATCGATGGCAGATGAAGGCCGAAGGGCATGAGCCAACCCCACACCCTCCGCGCCGATCAGAACTGCTCGCCCACCAGCTCCTCGCTCAGCGCCCACAGCGCCTTGGCCTGCTCCCGATCCAGCGCATAAGGACGCACACCTGCGCGAATACCTTCCAGCGCCTCAAGCTCCGCCACATGGCAGTCTTCGCAATAGAGCCCGCCCACCGCGTCTGCCGGCGCCACCACCGCGCTCCACACCGATGTCGCGGCGCCCTGAGCAATCGACTTATAGGTCAGCGGAGGCTGCCCCGCCGCCGCCAGCCCGGCCTCGATCGAACTGACCAGCGCCTGCTTTTCATCCTCATTCATATGGCGGCTCAACTCGGTCTCCCAGATCACGCCGGGATGAACCGCAGTGGCCCGCACGCCATGCTCACGATGGCGGGCATCGAACTCCACGGCAAACAGGATGTTCGCGGTCTTGGAGCGGCCATAGCCCACCCACGGATCATAAGCGGAACGCTCGAAATTGGGATCTTCCAGATCGACATCGGCCAGACGATGCCCAGAGGACGACAGGCTGACCAGCCGTCCGCCTTCACGGATCAGCCCGGCAATCCGGTTGACCAGCAGAAAATGCCCCAGATGATTGGTGCCGAACTGGGTCTCGAAACCATCAGCGGTATGGCCGAAAGGCGGCGCCATCACCCCGGCATTGGTGATGACGATATCGAAGCCCTGCCCTTGCGCGTTCAGCGCATCGGCGCAGGCCCTTACACTGGCCAGCGATGCCAGATCCAGCTGAACGAGCGAAAAGCTGCCGCCACTCTCCGCAGCCGCCGCGCGCACCGCCGCCGTGGCTGCCTCGGCCTTGGCCAGATCGCGGGCAGCGCCCACCACATCGGCGCCCTTGGCGGCCAGAGCGCGGCAGGTCTCGATACCCAGCCCGGCCGAGGCGCCGGTCACCAGCACGCGCTTGCCGCGCAGATCGACGCCGGCAAGCACATCCTCGGTGGTCGAAGTCGCTCCGAATGCATTGGTCATGATCGTCTCCATCTGTTCCTGAGCGCGCCGCCGTAAAGGGGGGATCGGCAGGCGGCCCGCACCCGTCATGTGGCGATGCCGGGGCCGGATACGGTGCCCGATCGTCTCAACCTCTTGCCTGATCCTCTCAACACACTTGCCAAGCACGCTGCGAACCACGATCCTGAACGCCATGCAGGACTTGCTCGATTCCATGTGCCGCCGTGTGCAACGCCACGCCAGCGGCTTGCTTTGGGAAACTCCCGTACCCCGCGTGGGGCTGTGCGTGCTCAACGAAACCGGCGGGCCGATGAGCAGCGTCTACCGCCCCATGGCCTGTCTCGTGCTGCAAGGCGCCAAGCATGTGATGATCGGCAACCGCCAGCTGCGTTATGACGCGGCCAGTTGCTTTATCGCCTCGGTCGATGTGGCGGCCACCGGGCGCGTGACCGAAGCCACGCCCGAGCGGCCCTATGTCGTCACCAGCCTGTCGCTCGACCATCAGGCGCTGGCCGGATTGCTGGCTGATCTTCCTGCCACACATCAGCCCACAGCCGATGAGGTGCAGATGCCCACCACCGGCTTCGGACTGGCCCCGGTGACGCGCGATCTGCTGGAGGCCTGGGATCAGCTGCTGGCGCTGCTCGACAAGCCCGAGGACATTCCTGTTCTGGCCCCCGCCCGTGAGCGTGAGGTGCTCTATCGCCTGATGCAGAGCGGCCATGGACGCATGCTGAGGCAATTGGCTCAGGACGACAGCCGCCTGTCGCGCATCCGCCGCGCCATCGAGCATATCCGCCATCACTACGACCAACCCCTGCGCACCGAGGCGCTGGCGCTGATCGCGGGGATGAGCGTGCCCTCGTTCCACCGCCACTTCAAGGCGGCGACGGGCATGAGCCCGCTGCAATATCAGAAGAGCCTGCGCCTGCAGACGGCTCGCCAATTGCTCTCCACCCGTGCCGATGCCGCGCGAACAGCCTTTACGGTGGGCTATGAAAGCGCATCGCAGTTCAGCCGGGAATATGCCCGCCTGTTCGGTCGATCTCCCGCACGCGACGCCGCGCTGATGAACGGCTCGGCATGGCAGGGCGAGGAGGTGATCTGAGGCCCCTGCCCGACTCTATAGGCGCGATAGGCTCTTTGTGATAAGGCCTTGGCCATGCTTACCATGCGCCAGATCGAAATGTTTCGCGCCGTTATGATTACCAAAACGGTTAGTGGCGCCGCCAAAATGCTGAGCATCTCTCAGCCGGGTATCAGCCGCATGCTCACCCATATGGAGGACCGGCTGCAGTTCCGCCTCTTCGACCGCACAAGGGGCCGCTTGCTGCCGACGCAGGAAGCGCAGGTGCTGTTCGACGAGATCCAGCAGATCTATGAGGGCATTTCCGGCCTCGACCACACCGTTCGCCGTCTGGCCAAGGGCGAGGACCGCCTGTTCCGCATTGGCGCCTCGCCCTCGCTGGGCCATTCGGTGCTGCCCGTGATGCTGGCGCGGCTTTCGGCCAATTTTCCCGGCATCACCCTCCAGTTCGACATTCTCTCACTCGAACAGGCGCACAACTATCTGGCCCAGCAAAAGGGCGAATATGCGCTGACTTTGTTCCCCCTCGACCATCCCAATGTGCTCTCCAACCGCATCGCGGCGGCAAGGCTGGTCTGCGCCGTGCCCACCAGCCATCCGCTGGCCGAGCGCGACCGCATCCGCGTGGAGGATATTGCGGGCGAGAACATCCTCTCCTTCCCGCCCGACACACCCCATGGCACCGCCATCGCCGATATGTTCGAGCGCGCCGGGCAAACCTTGCATGTCGCCACCTATGTGCGCTTCGCCGAAACCGCCGTTGCCTTCGTGGCGCAAAGCATGGGTGTGGCGGTGGTCGACAGCTTCACCGCGATGCAGCCCCATGCCGACAGCGTGCGCTTTCTGGAGTTCGAGGAGCCGGGCACCCTGCCCGTTTACCTCAGCCGGAACCTCAGCATCGCGCGCGCCATTGCGGGCGAAACCTTTGAGGAAATTGCGCGATTGGTGCTGCAAAGCCTGCCCCGCCCCCGCGCAAAACAGACTGAGCAATAAAATGTCCAGACCATAACATCACGGTATGGATCAAACGTTTTGATGCGCTGGTTTTCATGTCTGCCCCCCTGCATGCTGCCCGGCAGAAGAAAGCGCCCCGCTGGAAGCAGGGTGCGTCGCGGAGAAAGGCAGCATCTCGCCATGGCAAGCTATTCGGCACGCGGCACGGTTTCCGTGCGGCCTTATGTTACCGTAGAAGGTGCGACCGTGGAGGGGCAACCGACGCCCGTGCGCAGCCAGGACCAATGGCGCCGCCTTCAGGTGCTGGTGGTGGCCATGTGCTTCCTGCTCAACATGCTTGACGGCATGGATGTGCTGATCCTCTCCTATATCGCTCCGGCGCTTTCGGCGGACTGGCATGTCACGCCGGACCGGCTGGGCGTGCTGTTCAGCGCAGGCCTCGCGGGCATGGCTTGCGGTGGCCTGTGGCTGGCGCCGATGGCCGACCGCTTCGGGCGCCGCCGCCTGATCCTGGTCGCCTTGATGCTGATGGCCTCCGCCATGTTCGCCTCGGTGCTTTGCACCAGCCTCTATCAGATGCTGGCGGCGCGTTTCGTGGTGGGCGTGGGCATCGGCAGCGTGCTGGCCAGCATGGCCGCGCTGACCGCCGAATATGCCCCGGCCAAATATCGCAGCTTTGCGGTGGGTTTCCTTCAGGCGGGCTATCCGGTCGGCGCGACGATCACCGGCTTTGTGGTGGCCCAGCATCTTACCACCCATGGCTGGCAGACCATGCTGCTGGGCGCGGCGGTGCTCTGCGCCATCGTGCTGCCGCTGACCTGGCTGCTGTTGCCTGAATCGATCACCTTCCTGCTCGCCCGCCAGCCCAGGGGCGCGCTCAAACAGATCAACCGCCAGCTTGCCTCGCTGGGCGAGCCCCTGCTCGACACCCTGCCCCCGCGCCCTGCCGATGCACAGGAGCGCCCCGGCCTGCGCACCCTGCTGGCCGATGGCCGCGCGCCCGGCACCTTCTTGCTGTGGCTGGCGATCATCCTGTGCTTCATGACGCTCTATTTCGTCATCAGCTGGATTCCCAAGCTGTCGATCGAGGCCGGTCTGTCGCCCAAGGACGGCATCTATGCCGGGGCAATCTACAACATCGGCGCCTTTTTCGGCACCTCCTCGGTGGGGCTGGTGGCGATGCGCTTCGATCTGCGCCGGGTGATCTGCGTCTATATGATGCTGGCGGCCACCGCGCTGATGATGTTCGGCATGGTGCATATGCCGCTCGCGCTGACCCTGCTCACCGCTTTCCTGATCGGCGTTTTCGTACAGGGCGGCTTCAACGGCTGCTATCCGCTGGCGACGCAGTTTTACCCGCCCCATGTGCGCAGCGCGGGCATCGGCTGGGCCATGGGGATGGGCCGCATCGGCGCGGTGATTGGCCCGATGCTGGGCGGCGTGCTGCTGGCGGCGAAAGTCTCGCTGCCGGTGATCTTCGGGGTGTTTTCCGCCCCCATCGTGGTGGGCGGATTGCTGATCACCCTGATCCGCTTCGGCAAGACCGACTGACACACTTTCCCTTTCCATAAAGGTCCATCGAGATGAATGAAGTCCTGCAACCGGGCGGCGCGCTGCCCGGTAACAGCTTCCTGTGCGGTTTGCTGGGCGCCGGCATCGCCGGGTCGCGCAGCCCCGAACTGCACGAAACCGAGGCACGCGCGCTCGGCCTGCCGCTGGTCTATCGCATTCTGGACGGTGCGGTGATGGGCTATGGCGAGGCGGATCTGCCGCGCATCCTGACCATGCTGGGCCAGATCGGCTTTGCCGGGGTGAATGTCACCCACCCCTTCAAACAGGCGGTGGTGCCGCTGCTCGACCATCTGTCGGAGGCGGCGCAGGTGCTGGGCGCGGTCAACACCGTGGTCTGGCGGCCCGATGGCCTGTTTGGCGACAACACCGACTGGTCCGGCTATCGCGAACACTTTCTGACCGGCCTTGGCGACAAGCCGCGCGAGACGGTGGCGATGATCGGCGCAGGCGGTGCGGCAGCGGCGGTGGGCTTTGCCCATCTCGACCTTGGCGCCCGCGATCTGCGGATCGTCGATACCGCGCCCGAGCGGGCACAGGCCCTGGCCGCAAGGCTGGGCGCGGTCTTCCCTGAGGCGCGCATAACCGCCATCCCCGATGCCGCTCATGCATTGTCCGGCGCGGATGGCGTGGTGCAGACCTCACCCGTCGGGATGCAAAGTCATCCCGGCCTGCCCTTTGATCCTGCCCTGCTTGATGCGCGCCAATGGGTGTCGGACATCATCTATTTCCCGGCGCGCACGCCCCTGCTGGAGGCAGCCGCTGCGCGCGGTTGCGCCACATTGACAGGCGGCGGCATGGCGGTGCGTCAGGCCGCGCATGCCTTTGCCCTGTTCACCGGCGCTCAGCCCGATGCTGCGCGCATGTTGCGGGCCTTTACGAAGGAAGCTCCATGATCGACGCGGCCCCGCCTCCCACGGTTCAGGTCGCGCCGCCCGCCCCCGATGCGGCAGCCATCGCCACCGCGCTCAGCGTGGCGCGCACGCCGCCTGACACGACGGGCTCGGCGACCGTTCCTGCCGCCCAGCCCGACGCACATACGCCAGGCTGGCGCCAGAAGCTGCGCAACAAGGGCGTGGACCTGACCTTCGCCTATCAGTCCGAAAGCGCCAGCGCCTTCACCGGCGGCGCGCGCGACGGCAGCGCCTATACCCAGCAATTGCTGGCCTCTGTGGCGGTGGACACCGGCAAGGCCTTCGGCTTCAAGGGCGGCAAGTTCATTTTTACCGTGGTCGAACGCAAAGGCGTGGACCTGACCGCCACGCGGCTTGGCAATCTGTTCGAGGTGCAGGAGCTTTACGGCGGCGGGCAGGATGTGCGCCCCGCCAACATCACCTATGAGCAGGAGTTCAACGGCGGGAAGACGGCGATCAAGATCGGCATGTACAACAGTGGCGCCGATTTCGCGACGCTGCCCTCTGGCTGCAATTTCCAGAATTTCGCCTTCTGCCCGCGCCCGACGACGCTGTTCTACAACAGCGGATTTTCCGGCTTTCCCGTGCCGCGCTGGGGCCTGCGGGTAAGACAAAACATCACCAAGGGCTGGTCACTCTCCGCCGCGATCTTCGAGGTCAATCCGGAGCGCGCGCAAAGCTTCCACGGCTGGGATCTGGCGCCCAAATTCCACTCCGCCGTCATTCCGGTGGAACTGCAATGGAAGGGCGGCATCAAGCCGGGGCAATTGCCCGCGCTCTTCCGCATCGGCGGACTGATCGACACCACCAACAAGCCCGATGTCTATGCCGATGCGAAGGGCAACAATTACTCGCTCTCGGGGTTGGCGCCCGCCACACGGCAGGAGCGATGGAGCGCCTGGGTGATGGGTGAAAAGGGCGTCGCCCATATCGGCAAGGGCGGCGGCGGCGTGCTGAGCCTGTTCGGCACCTTCACCGCATCGGACCTGCACACCGCCCGCGTGCCCTATTTCGTGAGCGGCGGCGTGGTGGCCAAGGGTTTCTGGACGGCGCGGCCCAAGGATATGGCGGGCATCGGTGTGGTTTATGCCCGCATCAACCCGCGCACCACGGATCGGCAACTGGGGCTTCTGGAAGCGGGCAAAGCGACCAGCGTGCAGACCTATGAGGCCAGCGGGGAAATCTATTACAGCGCGCAGTTCGGGCCGCTGACGGTGCGGCCCAATCTGCAATACATCAATCATGTCGGCGGCACGAACCTTTATGCCGATGCGGTGGTGGGGGGCATGACGCTCAAGCTGGTGGTGTGATCAGTCTGTCAGCAAGGTGATGGGACCGGTCAGGCCCGACGGTTGCGCCGCAATGCGATCCTGGTCCTGATCCACAAAGCGCTCGCCGTAACGCAGTGTCAGCACGCGGCGGTCCGCCGGAGGGCGCGTGGCAAGGGCGTTGAGCGCGCCATTCATCACCATGATGTCGATCTCGTTCTGCCCGCCACGCAGCGCCTGCGTGATATCGAGCCGGTAAGGCGGCGCCCAGAGTGTGCCGACTGCTTTGCCATTGACGCTGACGATCGCGGCCTCCCGCACCGGCGCGGCGATGTTGGCCTGAGGACGCGCAGGCGTTCCCTCTTCCTTGTCCAGAGGCAGGGATGGCCCCAGATCGAGCACAACAGAACGACCCGCTGCCGCATCCGGCAGGGTGAAGCTGCGCCGATAATGCGCGGCGACGGAAAAGCCTTTGTTCTCGGCGCGGTCGGTCCATGGGCCAACCTTCGGCAAATGTTCTTCGTGGTTGGAAAGGGTCAGGTTCCACCCCCTGGAGAGGTCTGCCAGCGGGTGCAGGCTCTTCTCGGGCGCAACCGGCCTGGCATAGGCCTCGCCCAGCATCAGCACGCGCGTTTCATAGGGCGCCAAATGCAGCGCGACCGGTCCAGCAGCCACGCCCTTGCGCGATCCGCTCATCGGGTCCCACCATGATCCGCCTGTGGCATCCCCGGCAAAGCGTGCCGTGGTATCAACTGCGCGCGGCCCGGTGTTGGCGATAAAATAGAGACGTCCACCCTCGATCCGGCGGGACACCACCCCCAGATCAGCTTGCGGGCTTGCCAGAACAACGCTGGGCGTAGCCACTGCCCGCAAGGCCGTATCAAGCTGGGCCGTCGGCACGATCTGCGTGGCCTTCTTCCCGATCCGCGTCAGATCATGCCCGATGGTACGGACCCGTGACGAGGCCGCAGCCTGATCGGTCAAACCGCCCCCCGCATCGGGCAGATGATCGAGCGCGATCACCTTGCCGCCGCTCTTGGCCCAGTTCAGGATCGCCTGAAACGCTTCCGGGTCGATCCGCTTCATCGGCGGCAGGATCAGCACCCTGGCATTCAGCCGCCCCTTGCGGATGGCGGCGGCGTCGATGAAGTCGAAGCCGAAACCGGCATCCAGCACCGCGCCGATCATCGCGGAAGAGACGCGACTTTTCATCGCCTTATCCGCCGAGGCATAATCGGGCGCCATATTGGCAAAAACGTCCTCGGTCGGCAGATAGATCGCCACCGGATTATCGGGGGTGCCCTCGCGCAGCATGGCGCTGATGCGGGCCATATAGCGCGTCACCGCAGGCATCGCCGGATACCACGGATTATGGTCATTGAGCGCCGAGGCCGCGTAGAACGCCCAGCCCGGTTCCGGCTCGCCCGGTGGCGTGTAAGGCCAGCCGTGGCCGATCAACTGGTTGATCCCCTGCAGGAAATGCCGGTCGGCCTCGATCTTCATATCCAGCGGCGTGGCCGCCCATGTCGGCGAATGCAGCCAGGTCCAGACCTCCGAAGACACCACGGGCCGTCCATAGAGATGCGCCGCCGAAGTTGCCCAACGGGTCGAGGTGAAGGAGCGCCAGTCGGCCCCCTCGCCTTCGGGCAGGGTTACCAGCGCATTCGACGACAGGGTAGGCGGGGGAAAGCCATAGACCTGCGCTCGGAATTGTGTCCCATGGGCCTGAGCCCAGCCGGTGATCGGCGTCAGGTAACGCTCATCCACCAGTTCGGAGAGGGTGCGCGCCCAGTCATAACGCACCGCCTCGCTGTCGGGCCCGGCCTTGAACAGCGCTGGCAGATGGTCGAGCAGATCATAGCCGCGACGGCGCCGGAACTCCTGAGGCAGATCGCCGGTCCAGCTTGAACCATAGGCCTCCAGACTGTCGGAGAACATGGCATAGGGCGGCTGATCCCTGGGGAAAGCCTGAAGCAGCCGGTCGCCCACGACCTGCAGATGATGCTGCACGGCCGATGCATCGATATGATCGATCACAAAGCCTTCCGCCCCCACAGCAGCGCGCTTGACCTGTTGCCCGGTGCGGCTGGCGATTGCGAGGTCGATCTGGCGGGGGGCTGCGGCCAAAGGCAAGTGCACGCAGCCATCGGTCAGCGCGATCCTTCGCCCGTCGAGATAGGCGGCCAGAAGTTGCTCGCCTGCTCCGGGCGCGGGAGCGCAGGCGGAGATCTCTCCTGCGGGCATGGCAAGCTGCGCCATCCGCACCATGGAGGCCGCCTGCGTCACCGGCACATAGGGCCCGCCAAAGGGCCAGCCCGAGCCGATGGTCACATCGATCCGCATGCCTTTTTGGCGCGCCGTCTCGCCCGCATGGGCCAGCCGGGCGATAAAGGGATCGGACAGATAGGGAATGTTGGCGATGCCGCGCGACGGGTCATCCGGCGAGAGCGGATAGGTCGGCTGCACCTCGAATCCGCCAAATCCGCCTGCCTGCATCGCCGAGATTTCGCGATCGATCTCGCCATCCTGCACCGCAGGGCCGAACCACCACCAGCGCACCATGGGCCGCACCTGCGCCGGAGGGTCCTGAAAAGTGGTCCACAGCCGGTCAGCCGCGGTTTCCGCGGCGGCTGGCGATGCGCTGATTGTCAGGGTGGCCAGGCACAGGGCGAACGTGGTGGTCAGGCGCGGCATGGATGTCATGCAAAATCCCATCAGACGGGGGGCTTTGCGCCCCTATTCTCTCTCCATCATTTAGGGGTCTATCGTGGCCCTGCACCATTCTCAATATGTAATCGATGATTGCATATATTGGAATGCAGGGCTTCTTACGATGGTTTCGCCTTGCGGGCACGCTCTTCGATGGCCTGTTTCAGCGGTTGGACATAGGCCGAGGTCCAGAGGCTCTGTTCCAGCGCATCCACCCTTGCGGCCATGGATTTATCGCGGAAAACCAGCTCAAGATTGCGCGAATTGTCGAGATAACCCCCTTCCCAATTGCTCGTCCCGACCCATGCTGTGTCGCCATCCACGGCCATCACCTTGGTGTGCACGACGCGGGCAAAGGGGATCGGCCCGGTCGAGGCCTGCGGGATCGTCGCCACCCGGATTTCCACGCCGGGCACCTCGCCCAGCGCGATAATCCCCGGCTGGCGCTTGGGGCTAAGGCTCCAGTCGGCGATCAGCAGATGGACCTCGACCCCGCGCGCGGCGGCGCGGCGCAGGGCCTCATCGATCAGCGGATAGGGCGCCCCGGAAAAGCTGAGCGGGCTATATTCCATCACCTCGACATGGACGGACCGCCTGGCCCCGTCGATCAGCCGGATCAGGGCGGCTTGGGAGTCGCCCACGCCCTTGGGATCGAAAGCATTGGGGCTGGCCACGAGGTAAGCGCGGCGGGTTTCGTCGGCCTTGTCGTCCTCATGCCTCAGCGGCTCGGGCCGGTGGCCCTGCGCCAGCGCCTGCTGGGCGGCCCAGTCATGCGCGAAGATGGCCTGCACCTGCCCGACGACATGCGCGTCGCTGACCAGCACGCCGGTCTCATCGATCTGTTCGAGCGAGCGCCAGTCGAAATTCTGGCTGCCGATGTAGCTTTTGCGCCCGTCGATGGTGAAGAATTTGGCGTGAATGATCCCATCGCCGCTCACCTGAGCGAAAGGCAGCAGGCGGAAGGTCAGATTGGGAATGGCCTTGAGCCGGTTGAGGGTCGCCTCATCGGACATGGCGACGCCCTTCTGTTCCATCAGGAAACGGATTCGCACGCCGCGCTTTCCGGCGTCCTCCATGGCCGCGATCACGCGGTTGAGCGCTGTGCCGCTGCCGCCCGCGACATAGAACTGTTCAAAATCGATGGTCTGTCGCGCATGGGAGATCAGATCGACCCAGACCGTGCCCGCATCGCGCAGATCCGGGGTGGCAAGACTGGTCTCTACCGGAGCATTATGCACCAGTTCGAAACCAGGGAGCTGCTCGGCGGCGATGGCCGTGGCGGGGGTCGCGATCACGGCCAGCGCCGCCAAGGCATGGCGGCAGGATTTCAGCCCATCAAGCAGCATCGATATGTCCTTAAAAATAACCCATCGCCGAGACACGCGTTCCCGCCACCCGGTCAAGGTTTAACTCAGATGCCCGTCGCAAAAAGCCCGGTGCGGGGATGGTTGCCGAGCAGGCCATTCTGCGCCGCAGGGGTCGAGAAGCCCTCCATCAGAGGCAGCATGGCGCGCAGATCATCCCCGCTGATATCGCGGGTGATGAAGACGATCCTGCTGCGTCGATCCTGCGATGGCCACGCGTCGAGCAGCACCGGCGGGTGGAACACATGCTGCACACCATGGATCACCGCCGGGCGAGCCTCGCCCGCCAGATGGATGATGCCTTTGACGCGCAGCAGATCGGCACCCCTGATCCGCATCAGCAGATCGAGCCAGCGTTCGAAACTCTCGGCATCGAGCGGCGTGTCGAAGGTCAGGCAGGTGGCGTGGATGCGGTCGCCATGGCGGTTCACATCATGAGCATGGCCGTGATGGTGGTGATGATCGTAGGCTTCGGCCTGAAGCCAGCTTCGCACGTCCTCGCTTTTGGTTGCGGGGTCATAGACACCGGCATCGAAAAGATGCGCCGGATCGACATCGCCATGCAGCACACTGATGATCGGCGCGGCCGGATTGATGTCCGCCAGCCGCGCGCGCAATGCATTTTCCTCCGACGCCGTCACCAGATCGGTCTTGGTGAGCAGCAGGCGGTCGGCCACGGCGGCCTGCTTCACCGCCTCATCCTGGCGGTCCAGCATATCCATGCCGGTGGCGGCATCGACGGTGGTGATCACCCCGTCCAGCCGGTAGAGGCTGGTAAGATGGCTGTCGGTCATCAGTGTATGCAGGATCGGCGCCGGGTCGGCGAGGCCTGTGGTCTCGATCAGCACCCGGTCGAACCAGCACAGGCCTTCGCGCGCGAAACGCCACGGGGCATCGCGCAAGGTGGCCAGCAGGTCGCCCCTGATGGTGCAGCACAGGCAGCCGCCCATCATCTCGACCACCAGATCCTCGCTGGTCCGCGCGATCAGATCGTGGTCGAGGCCGATTTCGCCGAATTCATTGATGATGACCAGCACGCGCTTCATGCCCGGCGTCTGCACCAGCCGGTTGAGCAGGCTGGTCTTGCCGCTGCCCAGAAAGCCGGTCAGCACCGAGACGGGGATCAGCGATTGGGCGCCGGTGAGCAGCAGGCTCAAGCGGCCTCTCCCGCCGGATCGATGGCGAGCAGCAGGCGCCGCTCACCCGAAGCACCGATGGGCGGGGAGCGATGCAGGATCGCCGGGTCCTCCTCCCACAGGCGGCCCTTGAAGATGCCGACATCGCCCACCGCCATCCGTTCGACCTGAGGGGCTTCACTTTGTGAGGCGGCATAGATCCATTCGGTGCCCTGCCCCGACAAGGTGCTGAGCAAACGGGCCCGCACGTAATCGGCGTGGAATTTCTTGCAGCCGTCCGTCTCGACAATCTCCAGCCGGAACCGCAGCGAGGAGCAACCCATCAGTGTCGCGAAATAGGTGGCCAGTTCGGCAACCTCGCCAGCCAGTGCGGTAGTTTGCACACCGGAAGGGTAGTGCGCAGCCTGCAGCAACCGTATCACCTCGCCCTGCACATCCCGTGTCGCCACGATGGAGTCCACGTCCGACACGGCGTCCCAGTCCTGTGCGTCGAGCCAGCCCAGCGCTTCGGGTCTTTCCCTTTGCCACAGGGTCAGGTCCACACCCGGCCAGAGGATGTCGTCCAGTCCCTCGATCCCGCCGGAGATGGAGACCGGGCTTTTCACCTTCACGAAGTTCATTCCGCCGCCTCGGCCACCGGGGCATCCCATGAGGGGAAAGGATCATGCATCCCGGTCCAGACCTGAGGCGTGAAAGCATCGACCGGCAGCAGGCAGGCATCGAGCGCATTGCGGATCGCGCTCTCATCCATATCGATGCCGATAAAGACCAGTTCCTGCCGCCGGTCGCCCCAGATCTGATCCCAATGCTGGGCGACGAAACGCTCGAAACGGCCATCCTCGGGCCATTGGTGCTTGGGGATGCTGCCCCACCAGCGGCCCATGCGCGAGGTCGTGGTCTGCGCGCCCGCCAGCGCGAGTTCGCCCACCAGATCGGGGCGCGAGGCCAGCCAGAAATGGCCCTTGGCGCGCACCACATGATCCAGCCCCTCGCCGGTCAGAAAGGCATGGAACAGCGCGGGATCGAAAGGCCGCCGCGCGCGATAGACAAAGCTCTCAATGCCATATTCCTCGCTTTCGGGCTGATGGCTGGCATAGCCGTAAAGCTCCTTGGCCCAGAGCGGGTGCTGCGAGGCCTTTTCCTCATCGAACATGCCGGTGCCGAGGATCGCCTTGAGATCGACCTGACCGTGATCGGCTGCGATGATCCGCGCATCGGCATTCAGGCTGGCGACCAGCTTCTTCACCACCGCCAGTTGCTCAGGGCTGACCGAGGAGGCCTTGTTCACCACCACCACATCGGCAAATTCGATCTGCTCGACCAGCAGGCCGACAAGGCTGCGCGTATCGTCCTCGCCCAGTGATTGGCCGCGATCCTCAAGGAAATCCTGGCTGGAATAGTCCTTCAGCAGATTGATCGCATCGACCACCGTCACCATCGTGTCGAGCCGCGCCACATCGCCCAGCGACACGCCCGCTTCATCGCGGAAGGAAAAGGTGGTGGCGACCGGTAGAGGCTCCGAAATGCCGGTGCTCTCGATCACCAGATAATCGAAGCGCCCGGCCTCGGCCAGCTTGCGCACCTCCAGCAGCAGATCGTCGCGCAGGGTGCAGCAGATGCAGCCATTGGTCATTTCGACCAGCGTTTCCTCACTGCGCGCCAGAGAGGCATCACCGCCGCGCACCAGATCGGCGTCGATGTTGACCTCCGACATATCGTTGACGATCACCGCGATGCGCAGCCCCTGCCGGTTGGCCAGCAAGGCATTGAGCACAGTGGTCTTTCCGGCCCCCAGAAATCCGGAAAGAACGGTAACAGGCAGGCGGCCATCGGCGGCGGGTGTTTGAGACATGGAGCACTCCTTACAGAATCAATGATACATTATATCATCTTATCGCAAGGAGCAATCCCATGAGCCGATGGGCGCCGGGCCTTTCAGATCAAAGGGATCAGGCGATCTGCGGCTCGAAGGAGAACCACGCCTGCTGGACATGGTCGTAAAGCTGGATCAGGCGATCCGTAACGCGCGCCTCATAATGCCCTGCCGAACCATGATCATAGCCCCGCGCCTTATCACCCTCGACCTCCAACGAGACGAAAGCCTTGTCGGCGGCGTCGTAGATATCGGGAAGGTTACCCCCGAAGGCAGAGGACCGATCGCCATCCGCCCCCTGCACCTGCTTGCCCCGGCATTCCGCCGCGACGCGCAGATGCTCGCCAGCGGCAAAATCATAGAGCCCCGCGACTTTCTGTCCGGTGATGACACTGTAGGCGGAGGCGGCGACCAGCGCGCGACGATGAGCTTGCATCAGCCCTATGTGGCATCTGCGGCATTGGCCTTCAAGGGCTGGGCATTGGCCCCACATGCGCAACGGATGACCGCAGGCCAGGCGCACGATCCGGCACCGATCCTTGCCGAAAAGGCTTGTCGATCCGATATGTGCAGCTGCGAAACGCCAGGGAGCGCCCTTCCCCCCGCGCACTGCCCCTTTTTACCGGAGTCCCCCCGACATGACCTATCCCGACACTCAGCTTTTCATCAACGGCAGCTGGCAGGATGCTGCGGACGGACGCACGCTCGGGGTGGAAAAGCCCGCAACTGGGCAGGAAAGCGGCCGGGTCGCCCATGCCGGGGAGGCCGATCTTGATCGCGCGCGGGAAGCCGCCCAGCGCGGTT
>Ga0116227_10011543_pt1 | contig 14791 bp, 13 predicted proteins | sample S1TSphgellanicum_FD_89693 | JGI IMG/M metagenome (GOLD analysis project Ga0116227, IMG submission 89693) | Host-associated microbial communities from peat moss isolated from Minnesota, USA - S1T2_Fb - Sphagnum magellanicum MG | ecosystem: Host-associated > Plants > Peat moss > Unclassified... | reverse complement strand
TCTCACATATGTCATATTAACAGCCTTCTTTTTATTGGCGAAATATAGAAAGAAAAAGCGAAATTAAAAATTAAAAATGTGAAAATGAAGTGTAGTTTGAAAGTTTCAATCTCCACAAATGACCCCGAAAAAAAGAAAACATCTCCAGTTTTCAGAAAGTAGCCAGAAATATGGAACGATGATTAAATATTCTTGCTTCATATGTGGTCTGTAGCCAGGTTTGGCTATGTCTTCAAAGGGAAGGTAGCCACTTTTTTTACATGTTCCTATGGATGATCGCCACTTTGGCTATATCCAAAAATCCTTAAGAAAACACTGGGGCCCACATATACCTTCCTTGCCCCAAGCCAAATACGGTAGGCTAGTACCTTAATATCTAAACTTACCGCCGATTCCGCCAAGTATACCTTCACTGGCTGAGCCTAAAAGTACAAACATTAATAAGATATAAGTTCACCGCCGACCAGTACAGTACATCATCATTACGTTTAGCGCCGATCAGTACATTACGTCATCACTAAGTTTAGCGCCGATCAGCACAGTACATCATCACTAGGTAGTACATTAACAACTGGACATCGCGATATCCACAAAGTAGAGGTTGGCATTTGGTACGACCACTGCTGGTCCGTTGTTCCAGGAGGAATTTAAGGTAGCTCTCGTCTCATTGGCAGGACGTTATGGCCTTCCCCCCTGCCGCACCCCCTCCCCCCCTTCGAACTGCAAGGGGGTGTCAGGAAATGCGACGCGGCTCCATATGTTACGACGTTTTTTGCTTTGCATTTGGGAGGCCGCAAGGTTTGAGCAAAAAGTACAAGAAGTAAATAATAAATATGCAGGTGAAGGATATTCTAAACGTATGGCCACCAGCCATTTATTTTTGGCGGAAAATCGCCAAAAGGTGACAGTGCCCAATTTGTCAGGCGAAAATCCCGTTTTTTCTTAAAATCAATTCGCCAGACTACGCACCTTCTTAAAGAGCAATGTTTTCTTTTTTCAATTTTCTGATGTAGTGTCGTTGGCTAGCATCCCCTGGTGAGAGGACAAGAGGTCGCTGTAGTAGACATCCCACGTAGAAACCACTCATTGCTAGCAGGATGTTTTTTGTCCATGTAGTGTCACCAAAAAGAAAGGGGAAATATTTTCTTCATTGTATAAATCTCAACTGCTGAGCATACAGAGATTGGTGCGTATTGCTGAGGTTTTACAGAGATGGACAGATTTGCTTCAAGCATTACTTTTTCATCAAAACCCTTGCGACATCTACATTCTGTCATCTTATTTCTATGGACCACAAAGGATCAATTTCACTCTTCATTTCCTCTATAAGAGTCAACAGGTTTTTTCACAAGAATAGCAGCTCATACCCAACAATAAAAACCCCATAAGGAACAATTCAACAACTTCATATTATTCCTTTCAGAGACTGGACAGAGATTCAAGGTAGGCAGTCAAAGTGATATATTTTATTCTCCGGTTTCTCCTTCCCAAAAGCCCTAGAGCTCCCACAAATGCAACAAGTACTCTCTCATTAGGATGGACCAAATTGTGCACTCATCATCTCAAGATCCCCAAAGTTCTCACACATGAATTGTCACACAACCATTCCAGAAATCTTTGACACAATCATCCTCTCCCTTGTGTTGGTCCGTACAGAAAAACATACCAAACCTCTAGATCTTTTCCTAACTCTTGGCACAATGGAAATTCAATCGTTAGGGTTCTTCCAATCTAGCAATCCTAATGAAGTTTTATTCCTAACTGATTAGCAATCCCAAAATCCAAATCCTACACACACTTCTAGTCTTCCAAAAATCTAGCCACTTAGCTTTTCTTCATCACCAAAAAGCCTACTCTTTCTTCCTCAGCCTACATCAAATATATTCATCATAACCTCATCCTTTTGCAATGCAAAAATCTTCCCGCCAATCTCCTTGCAGAAACATGATTCACAAAATTCCAAAAGAGTTTTCATTGAGTAGTAAGGATTGCGTTCCATCACAGAAACTAACTCACCAAGCTCCCTTTGTCATAACCTGCAAAGCAACAAAACACACCAAAAATAGAAACACATCAGAAGCAATTTTTTTGTGCCATTGAATCACCATGCTACCAGCAGTTCAGCCACCAAGCTGAATTAGGGTTTGTAGCCTTCATCCATAAAAAACATCTAACATTGTTTTTAAGTTACAACAAAATCAAAAAATGGTTGTTGGTTCAGCCGACCAACTTCAAACTGTGTTTGGAGGGGATTGTCAAGGTTGATAAACTCGGCATGAAAAGACAGTGTTGGCCCTTGCTCTTCATGTCAGTATTAGGCTTTATTGAAGAGTTATTTTCCTCTTCATCTTTAGATTCTGGTACTTGAAAAATTGGGTCAACTAAAAACCAATTATGAAGGATGATATCGATTACTTGGGTTACATTGAATTTTGTCTCCTTCCTAGGGTTTTTTTTTCAATTTGACTGCTATGGATAGATCTCGCAGCTTAGAATGCAAGTTGCTGAAAACAATTTGAACCCAATTTACTAGTTTTTGAAGTTTAGCAAAGGCTACTTGAAGCATGAACTTCTTGCTGACATATGTTCCACAACTCCCCTTCAACCAAATAGCTTGAACCAAGGTTGGAAGTCGAGTGGCATACTTCCCCTTTAACTAAGAAACTTTCCAACCTTCCTTCTACATGACTGCATTGAGTGGCACCATCTAAATGCAAAGGTTTGTCGCTTCTACAAATTGCATTATAGGTGCTTTTGTAGTTTTGGTTTGAAATAGACACAACATCTTTGCCACAAGATTTTTGGTAATGATTACCAAAATTCCTTACACAATAGATTATATTTTATTTACATTCAACCAAACTATCAACTACAAAAATTCCTTGACCAAATGTCATATGGGTGTCAACTTTAAGGTCATCAAACTAGAAAGCCCAATTGTACGAGCCCATGCTACATCACGGCTAGCTACCCAATGCTAGAATTTGTCCATTTGGCTAAAAAAGGTCCTACCTTTGCCAAAAAAACTAACTATGATTCTTTTTTTCTTTGTTTCTGATATTATCTCCATTTCAGTTCCACCCTTGTTTTCTTTCTATTCTGCAAAAGTTCTATGCCTATCTCTCTCTTACTGCATAGGCCTTTTTGCCTCCTCCTTACTCACTCCTCCTTTCATTTTGCCCAAAACTAACCTCCTAGTGGCTCTACCAATTTTTTACATTCTAGGAGCAATTCGAAAAGAACGAGAGAAAAGAAAATGCAAAAGGTGAAATGGGAAAAAGGGTCCCACATTTATACTCGATGGGCCAACCAAGTTGTTTCCAGAAAAAGTTGCATTGTTTGCTAAACGCAACATTGATTCTTGAATATTAATTCAAGCAATGCATTGTACTTTTTCGTTGGATTCTAAAAACATGTTGTCATCAAAATGTGGCATCAGTTCATTGCTATTGTTTCCATGTTTTTTTTGTTGGATATTGTTTCAACAAATAGATAGAACGTGCTAAAGGATACAAAAAAACACATTTTATTTTTGTTCATCGATTCTCCATTGACATAATTCACAACTGATTATGTAGTGTTGGAATTGGCTCTTGGATATTATGGATTCGAAATATGACCAATATTCCCCAACCCATCAATTTTGGTTGACTCGTATAATGGTTTTGAGTCAAAAATTTTGGTTGTTTGTTCCGAATTTCAAATTTTGGTTCTGGGACACAAATTCTCAATTGGTGACAATTTTTATTCTAATCCCGATATTATGGATTTTGGTTCCAATGGGTTTTTCCTGGTTTTCAATTCCAGTTGATGAGTCTTGGATTTTGGTTCCAATTATTGAATTTTCAACTTTGGTTCCAAGTCATGATTTTTGGATTTTGGTTCCACCCACCGAAAATGAAATTTTTTTACATGTACCTTGTGCATTCCCCAAGGTTGTAGTGTGGAACCTTTTTTTGATGTTGGTTGTATCCCTCCCCCTTTCAACTATTGATTATAGTTTTTTAGAAACGTTTGTGTCCTAGAATTGGTAAGGCTTCAGTTTGTTGATGTTGATTAAAATGGGGTTGGGATCAAATTTGTCTATAGTCACTAGGAATGTTATATTGTTAAGTAAACAATATTGAATTATGTATGGTCCAAACCAACGTTGTTTGAACTTGCTTGTGTTCTAATTCACTAATGGGTGAAAATCCTTTAAGGTGTACCACATAGGATGAAAAGGGCATAGTCCTTATTGCAATCCTTTTTTACTTTATATTTTGAAGCCCATAAAAAATAATCAGTCAAAAGTTGTCAAAATTTTCAAAAGGACTATATTTTAAACCATTACAATTATAGATTCCAACATAATCATCCATAAATGTGTCTTTACATGGTAAAAAAAATTAGGTAAGAAAAACAAAAAAGGGTGAGATTGTGACAAGATTTTGGTACACCTTAAAAAATTTGGACCCTAACAAGCATCACAAGATTGGTAATGTTGTTGTGCATCCTTGTGTAGAATTGTCCACCAATATTTAACATCCAGCACCTTTTGGACTATGATGTCCACCAAAAAATGTCCACCACCAACTCCTTCATGCATCTCCTATATATATGATTACCAAAATCTCGTCATCATGCAAACATCAATGTAAGATTTGATCTTGCCCTTATTTATACAACTATTCATTGATGATGGTAAAGGGCAACGCCTTCAACACCAATTTTTTCCGGTTTTTTGTGGAATATACCTTTGCAAAATTTCCGTTAGGAATGTATGTATGCACTTCCTACAATCATTTTAGTTGAAATATAAATAGTGAAGCGTAATAGTTTGTTAGGAATCCCCAAATTTTCGATAGCATCAAGAAGTTGCATGAAAGTGTCCACCACAAAATGGGAGCTCCTTGGTTTGTACACCACTAAAAAATCGTATTCTAGGAATAATAATAACCACCTCACACTTTGTCCTAACAATTGAGGTTTTTTTTATGAGGTACAACAATGCCATGTGGTCCATGTCTAATAAATAATGTCTGAATTTATGCAAAGTATAAACCATGGCCAATGCCTCCCTTTTGATAATGGTGTAGTCCATTGTTTAAGAGTTGAAAAGCATAAGCAATTAGTTGATCACATTTTTCGATGGGATTTTGAGCTAGAGTATAATTGCCAAATTCAACAAATTTGTGTGGATGTGAAACTCCATGTCCCATCTAGGTGCAACTAAAATTGATGCATCCAAAATACTGCTACTTTATGGCCTCCCATGCTTCCTAGCATTTGGTAACCCACTCAAACACCTTTGTTTTGTGTAAGAACTCTGTGATGGGGGCCATAATGAAGGCAAAGTTCTTGATGAAACATTGGTAAAACTAAGCCATCCCATTATAGACTTGTATGTCTTTTGGCATTTTCCCACCTTGGAAACAACATACCCAAGTATGACCCCTGAGTAATATGACCCTAAGAACATGTTCTTTTCCGAATTCAGATTAATACCAAATTCTTGGCATTTGTAAAAACACAACCAAAGTTTATCGAGGTGTGTGCTAAGGTGATTAAGCACATTGAAGTTGTCTAGGAACAGTTTCATGAACACCCCAAGGCATTCATGAATTGCCATGTTCACTACCCACTATAGGTGGGTGAAACATTTTTCAATCCAAATGGCATGATTATATAGACAAATGCTCCCTAATCGGTAATGAAAGTAGTCTTGTCCTTGTCTTCTAGGGTGATCATTATATAACAATAACTTGAAAAGCCATCCTGAAATGAATAGACTTCATGTCCTCCCAACATATCGAGTATTTTTTCTGTAAAAGGTAAAATCCATAGAATTTTTTTTTGTGGCAGAGTTCAATTTTCGAAAATCCATGTAAATTCGAAGTTTTCGTTTTTTTTAGTACCACCATAATGGGAGAAAGCCAAGTTGCCTCTTCCACTAGAACAATGAATCCCACAACTAGCAACTTGTCCAAATCCTGTTTCACCACCGTAACATAATTCAGATTCATGTGATACCAAGCTTGATGTGATGTAGGAATATTGGTATCAAGATCAATTTGGTGATGCACTAAGTGAGGTGGAATGCCTTTTAGATCCTTGTATGTCCACACAAAAATGTCTTTATATTTTTTCAATATTTGTTTTGTTGCATCTATTATAAAAAAAGTACAAATTGGCATTCAATTTCACCAATTGGGGTTCTTTGTCAGTACCCAAATTTCAAGGGTGAATTTGGACCTCTTTTGATAGATTCCACTTTGCACTCTTCATGTGTTTTAATTTGTGTTAGCATAATGTTTAATGAAATTTCTCTCAGTGTGTAGGGGAAATCAAAAATCAAATCTTCAATATTGATTTTGGTATTAATATCAATTTTTGTATTCGTATTGATTTTTGCATCAACCACCACAACCACCAAGATTTTCGACTTTGGTAAAATAATGGTGCTGATTACGAACAAATCTAGTTTGGTTGCCAACAACACATTTTCCTTTTCATATGTGACTCCATTAACAAAATTGTAACAAAGCAAGACTTATGGGCGTTTGGTATTGTTATTCAAATGTGTTGTTATCACTATGGTGTGGATAATGCCATTACCTTCAATGCTTATGAGGTTATTCCCCCTGTCATTCATAACCTTGGCATCTCGTAGCCATGGATGACCCAACAACATGGAGTAACTAACATCTAACACATTTTTTTCATCACTATGAAGGTGATGACATACGTAATATCATGGATATGGATTTTCAAATCTCAGATTAAACCTACTGGTTTGGTTAAAGTGTAGTCTACCATCTTAAGGGTATAGGGTGCAAATTTCAAGATAGGTAATCTTAATGTTTTCCTCAAATCCTTAATGACAATGTTGACACTCAACCCCCGATCTAACAAGACATCCTCCACTATGTTTTTCCTCACATGCACCTAGATTATTACCATGCGAAGATCTATGGCAACTAAACCTACATCAGAAGGTGGACCTTGAGGATGGGTTGGCTGGATATTGGGAGATACTCTAGAAATCACGTATTGTTTTAAATAAAAGGCCAAATGCATGAATTGACCTAGAGTAAGGGTATGCTTATTAATTAGTAATTGTTGATCGATTTCTTGGAACACATCTTGTTTTTCGATAGTTGCTCCATTGTTAGCAAAATTGGTTTCAATTTTTTGGTGGTCTAGAGACTCCTACATTGGTGGTTCATTCCTTAATGTTATTTCTAATGTGGCTTTCCGTGCTTACATTTGTTGAATGACCGATTTGAAAATCTTTTGCAACTATTTTTCCTTTTCCCAATCATTATAAGAAATCTTGGTTTTTTTGACCAAGAATTTCAATAAAAAAAAGCCCCCCTATGGTCTTTTTTGCCCCCATGTCCAACTTGACCAAAGTGCCATTTTGGACAAGTCGATTTGGACTCGACCATTTTGATTAAGTCTTTTTGGTTGGTCTTTTTTACTAGGTTTTTTTTACCAAGTTTTTTTTATTGAACCACCATGACAATAATATAATTTGGGCAACAACCATAAATACATATTATTTAAATTTATTTATTTAAAATTAATATGAAAAAATTAATTAATTAATTACCCTACCTACCTACCTAATTAATAAACCTAATAATTAATGCCAAAATTTATTTATTTATTTACCTACCAACCCTATGTCCTAGATCTAAGTTAGGCCACCTAGCTTAGCCACCTAACTTAACCTTCTAGGTTAAACCAAACGACTTAAGCTGGGCCAAGCCCCCTAGGCTAGGCCAAATAGCCTAAACTAGGTGGTTTAGTAAGCTTTTCAATTTAGGCTACTTAATTAAATCACCTAAATAGCCAAGGTAGCCTAGGTTGCAAGTGTGGGGATTTGAACTTTTCACCTTCACATTGAAGAATCAAGTCCTTCACCATTGCACCACCACCCCATAAGGTGATTTTTTTGGATAACATATTGTAATGAACATGATTTTGGACCAACATATTATAATCAATTTTCATGAATTTTTTTTCAACATATTGCACTAAATGAACTTGAATTTTTTTACATTATTTACATAAATAGATAGGTTATAAATAGGTTAGCCTAGGTAGGTAAGAAGTACTTATTAATAAATGCATGTACTTAAATAACATGTAGGTTATAATCTTTTCAGCCTTATAGATACCTACTAGGTCTATGCTTATACCTACTTACGCTTATGTTATTTAATAGGCTATGTAGGTACCTATTAGCCTATAATTAATAGATCTAGCCTAGGCAAATTAAGTAGATAGCCTAACATATTAAGTAGGTTTAAGCTTAAGCTACCTACCTATTACTAGGTTAAGTTACCTACCTAGTAGCCTAGGTTAAGTTATGTACCTACCTAATAGGCCTAGGTTAAGCTACCTACCCTATGCTATGTATGTAGTTACCAAGTAAACTTCAATAACCTAGGTTAGGCTACCTTATACTTAATTAATAGGCCTAAGTGGCTTAAGCTATTTACCTAGCTAGTAGGATAGATTACCTACCTATTAAACTTAGGTGGCCTATGTTATTTACTTAGTAAACTTAAGCTACATAACTATAGTAGGCTTAGGCTAGTAGGCTACCCACATGGCTAATAGGTCTACCTAGTAAACTTGAGTCATTTAGGATACCTACCTAAAAAGCTTACACTACCTAATTATAGGCTACTTAGTAGTCCTAGGTAATTTACTAGATAGGTCTAGGCTAGGCTACTTAACTAGGCTACTAGTTAGGTTATTATTTAACAAATAACCTACTAATTTATTAATTATGTTAAGTTAGATAGGTGGTCTAGGCCTAATTTAACCTACTAGTTATGTTAAGTTAGGTAGGTAGCCTAGGCTTAACAAGTAAACTAAGTTATCAAATGAATATGGGTCATTTGATTAAGTGTCAAATCATAATGGTCAATTTGATTAAGGGTCAAATCTTAATGGTCAATTTGACTAAACCCTATTCATTTGATATGGCCATTTTGATGGGCATTTGTCCATTTTGACTAGATCTTTAGCTTGACACTTGGTGAAAAAGGTCATTTTAGTCAAATATTCTGATCAAATGTAACATGTGTTTTTCATGCCCTAAATTGTTAATCAAAATGGACATACCCTTTGGTCAATGTGGACATTTCGATCAAGTTGGCATTTTGAAAAGTCGTGTTTTCTTATAATGAATCTTTCACAATTTTAGTCTTTAAAGGTTCCTTTTCCTATGGCAACACCAATCTTAGGTTCTAGTTCCTAGTTGCAACAGCTAAGACCATGTTAACATCGACTTCATCTTTTTTCGGTTTTGCATCGGAAATTATATTTCTGAACATTTCATGTGTTGTTGATTTATGGGGACAATCATAAATCTTGTGTTTTAATGAATTATAAATGAAACTTGATTTTGGTTTCCATGTTTTCCATGGTTTCCACCCATTCCTTTCCTTGCTTGAGAAAGAACTTCATTCATCGGAACTTATTTTTTGTCTTTCAATTTGTTGTTTGGATTATTTAGATTCTAATGACAATGTTCCTTTAGATGCCTTGGTTTGCATCCATCCTTTCATTCGAAGTGGTGTTTGGTTTTGTCTTTAGTTTTTTTGGTAGTTTTAACAATTTTCAGAAACTTTTCTACATCTGCCATGGTCTCTTCACAAGTGACCGTAGATTCCTTGTGCTCAAATAAAGTATTGCACTTCATTCCCATAATTGCAATTTACAAGTAGGGGACCAATCAAACTCAGAAAAAGTTTGTCAACAAATTGTCATCCACCTTATGCTAAAAGTAGTTGGCAAGTTTGAGGATTCGTTCATAATAAACTTCAACCTTTTCATCACTACCTTGTTTAATGACTCTAAGAGCCTTGTAAACATGTTCATCATTTTGAACGGTGCAATATCATTTTAAATATTCAACTTCCAACTCCAAAAAAGTGCAACCTTAATGGAATTGCATAAATTTTTTGCCCCAATCCAAAATTACATCCATAAAGGTGAAACAAAATAGGTTCATTATATTAGCATCCCACTTTTCACCATTAGTCTAAATGGCTTTTTGAAACACTCAAACATGAGCATTCAAATTTAGAGGTAAGCTACTGCATGAGCCTAGAGCTTAAGCCAAAGCCTAAAGTTGGAACTTGGGATGATAAAATGTCTTTCCTTTATACACATGTAAATAAAACCCAATAATTTAACCGCAAAATGAATGTTGTACTAATAAACCTAGAAACAAATATGGGGATGAATGTAAACATTCATCTTCATTATGGATGAATAAGTTTTTCATTCATTTAATGTATGGATGAAAAAATTAATTGCATTTAATACATGCTTTTAATAAATAAAACTTCCATCAGAATTATGGATGAATGTTTTATTTTATCATTAAATTATTATGGATAGTTTTTTCCCATAATTTTAATTAATTAAAATTTCATGACACACAATCTAATTATATGTAATATAAAATTTGTTGAATAATATAATGTAAATTTCATTATAGATGTATTTCATGGCTAGTTTAAAATGCCATTATTTAAAAAATATCTTAATTATATTACCATTACTATGCTAACTTCCACCCCATGTTCATTGTTTTTTTAAAAAATAGTAATAATAATAATATTTATTAATTTATTTTTCAAGCAAATTGACCCAGTTTCATTGACAATAGTGGGTTTTGTCCTCCCCCTCCTCTAAAGGTGCCACAACTTCTTCCTTGGGGGAACATTGAATGTAAAATTTGGGATCTACATGCACCAAACAACCATTTTTAAAAGGGTATTAGATAATTTTTGAACCTATTTTTTATCACCTTATTATTATTTAATTTTCTAATGCATACATATTAAAGCCACCCTATTTTAATTATAATTCATTATTTTAGGTTATTACATGCCTTATATTATAATTAAATTGATTATTTGAATGAAAAATATATCCTATTTTTTTACTAATTAACTTATAATTTCTACCAAACAATCAATACATTGCACCCCATATTTTTACTCATGTATATATTTTCTATTTTTTTACTAATGTCCCCCATGGGAACTTCTTTCAAACTTATTTATAATTGTCATTGGCAATAATGGGGTTTTGTTTTCATTCTTCATCAAAGGTGCCATGACTTTCTTCAAATTTAATCAATGTTATTGACAACAATGGGTTTTGAATCATGTTTTAGATTTTTTAAAACTATGTAATGTCGATAGTGATAACGGGCTTTCAAAATAAACTAAAATTCAATTTTAGGCACCTTAATTAACTTTCTTCAAACAACTTACTATCATAAATGACAATGGGATTTTTTAATAAATATTCATTTTCAAGGCACCCCAATTTTCCATGAAAAATATATATTTAAATGTTGTCAACAACAATTGGGCGGGCAAGGAGGGGGGTGACATTCATTCCATGACAATATTTCTTGAATTACTTAACACTGTTCATAAAAATGATTTCTTAAACAAAATTTTTAAAATCATTTCAGTCCCATCATCATGTTTTCCCCTACTATCACAATTTCATTATCCATCATTATTAAATGACATTCAAGTTTGGGATATTAATATTTGGAGAACAAACAAGGATGGATATAAATCATTTTGATTTTATTTATCATCCAATCATGGATGAATTGCATCCAATGATTGATTTATTTAATCCAAATCATAAATGAAATTCATCCATGTAAAAATGACATTCACCACATGAAATCATTCATCTATGGACGTATTCATCCATGTAAGTGGGTTAAAATCACATTAAACTTTAAATTCTAAGCTCAAAGCTCTAAGTTTAAGCTTCACCCTCATGCACAAGCCATCCTTTCCAAATTTTTCCCAACAAAATAAATTGGGTACAACAACAATTTCCTTGATGAAGGAGCCACAAGGGTAGCGGGTGCTAGTGGCGGATACCACAGTGGGTACCATGGGTTCCAAAGGGAACCTAGCCAGGGAGCACCCAAAAGGCACACCTACGATTCCAATTGGAAATCCACCACCACCTCTCTTAGGGGTCCTCCATCGCTTGGGGGTTTGCCTCCACTTGGGGGTCTGCCTTCGCTTGGAGGTCCACCACCTCCTCCCAAAGGTTTGCTTCTCCCTCCTAGTAGTCCCCCACTCCCATGAAAACTACCACTGCCTCCCACAAACATCCCACCCCCAAAATTATTAAATCTTGATGGTGGGTTTCATGTGGGCAATTGGAAATAGGGCACCAGATTTCTAGTAGAAAACCTACCAATGGGAGCATTTACTTGGAGCCATCACATATGCTTGGACACCTTGACTTCCTTTAGTTGCAGCAATTCTAGTAAACACCACATTTGGGAAAGGGTATGTCACAAGTCTAGGTGTGTTCAAGAAAGTGAATGGAAGGTTCTTGGGTAATAAGGATTAGGAATCATTGTCCATGGGTTGGGAATATTGTCGTTGCCTACATAGGATGGTTCATAGTTCCCAAGGTATGCTGGTAAAATACTATTTCTAGTAGGATTCATCGTCAGGTACTGGTCATTCAACACTTGAGTAATAAAGTAATTAGGGGCAATTGTGAAAGAAAAGTTATGTCCAGGTACTGCAAAGAACATGAATCATTAAAATTTGGGAGCTAACTAAAATGGCAAGTTGGGTGGTATCGAAAATGTATTCCATCACAAAAATTGGTACTTGGTTGGGTCTATAAGGGCAATTTCCAACTATGTGTTGAAGACCTTCACAAAAAGAGTAGATCTGGCTTGTGGGTGTGGAATCGATAGCAAAAGTAGGCATTATCGATATTTTCTGACATGAGTCATGCTCACCACAAAGATTGATTGTCGAAGAGTGGTCATTGTCATCAATTTTGGAAATAGCCTTCTTCAGAAACTTTGTTAGATCTTTGATATCTTCTGGAGTTGAAAATTTTAAATCTCATAGGTACAACAGTCTCTTAGTACCAAAAACATCATTTTCAATAAGGGTCCAAATGTCGCAACCCCACTTTGGGCAAAGTGGGAGAATGCAACTCCCACTCCCAAAAGTGGGAGACTTGGAGTCCTCCGGGACTCCCGAAAACTTAGAAGACGATTTGAGGGGTCAAATCTCCTTGCATTGGTGCGCTCTTTAGGACATTAGAAAGATCTCGAAGTGTAGTTATCCAAAATGGCCTCGCATGAGCCATTTGGACATCTGCAGCCCAAGTTATGGGCAAAAGAAGGGCTAGGAATCAAACTGGCAGTTTGACTCCCGACCATTAAAAGTCAGGAATCGACCTCTTCCCGACATCCGATTCTAGAGTGCAACATGCAGTTGGAAAGCTCTCGAGGAGAGCTACAACTTTGGTTTAGACCTTGTCTTGATCGGACTCTACAGTCGAGAGTTATGAGCTCCCAAAGTCCCGGGACTCCAACTCGGGACAGTTTCGGAACTCCTCCTTGGGAGTCCCGGGAAAAAGAGCCATTTGGATGTAGCCTCGGCGGAGAGCTTCAGAGAATACTATATGAGGGAAGGTGGTGGCTTCCCCCGAGTCCGGGCCGTGGTGAGTCTTGTGTGTCAAAGTGCCTGTGGCTTGTCCCAACACCCAAAGGTGTTCCCGAATGCTAACTAACCTTCTTGTGGTTGGTTTTTGGATGCAGATTCAAGCTTGATAATCTAGTCCCTCTTCCTAATCTAATCTCGGGACTTCTAGCACGCCCCTCTACCCCCTTTTTAGTGTTGGAAGTCGGGAGCGCCCCTCAAGTCCCAACTTTCCGCAACTCTACATAGTGGAACCCTCAAGTGGGTTCAACAAGGGACTTGGGAGTGCGTCACCAAACATGGCCCCGCAAAGGTTCCACAACCGTAGTCATGACTAACTGCACCCTCAAGTAAATTCCAATGTCAATTTGTATTTTCAGTTCTCCTCTTTCAATGATTCCAACCTCATGTCGCTCTGCCATATGTAAAGTAACAAGGCCTTCCCAATCCATTGTGTGAACTGTCCTCCCTGATCAACATAAGGTACATCCCCACCTTCTTGCTGCAACACCTCGTTCATTTGCTTCTCCATAATCCTTATCAATATAATTGTCATTTTTCACAAACAAAAGTGGTTAACATGTACAATAAAGATTTTTTATGTTTTTTTTGTTTTGAACAAAAAAATGAATTGCAAAAAGAATGAATCTTTGGAAGAAATAGTACCCGTTTTTTTAATGAAGAAAAATAACTTCTATTGAATCTCTCAACAATTGAACTACTGAACCAAAAATTTTGGTCATGTATTCGTGGAATGGTCACCAAATGTTAAGCCCACTTGGTGAATTTTTAGGTGTTTTTGGATACTTGATTGAAAATTGGTACAAACTTGAACACCTCAAATCTGCTAATGGTTAGTGATAAATAGCCTAGAACTTCCTCTTAAAAAAAAAAAAAAAAATAGAAAAAAACAATTATATGACATTACCAAAATTAAAAATAAAAAATAAAATATATTATTTTTTGTTTTTTTTTTTTTTTTTTTTTTTTTTTTTTTTAAGAGTTTGGTTTGGTTTTTTTTTTTTTTTTTAATTTTTATTTAGAATATTGGAATTTTTCAATGTTTTTTACATTGCCATAATTTTTTATTATAGTTCAATGGATGCCAAAACGACCAGCCGTTAAGCACACTTTTATTAGATATTGGCAATTTCAAGGCTTGGATTTGCCATAATAATAATGGCAATGGATGTCAGTTGCCATTTTAGCACACAAACTTAATAGATATATTGGTAATTGCAATGATCAGATTGCCCAGAAAAACAATTTTGCCAATAATAATAATA
>Ga0116227_10011542_pt1 | contig 14791 bp, 13 predicted proteins | sample S1TSphgellanicum_FD_89693 | JGI IMG/M metagenome (GOLD analysis project Ga0116227, IMG submission 89693) | Host-associated microbial communities from peat moss isolated from Minnesota, USA - S1T2_Fb - Sphagnum magellanicum MG | ecosystem: Host-associated > Plants > Peat moss > Unclassified... | reverse complement strand
GCTGCTCTTCCGCCTCTTCCATGAAGACGGCGTGAGGCTGCTTCCGGCGACGCCGCTCAATGGCTTCTGCCGCTGCTCACACGAACGGATCGTGGAAATGCTGCAGACCTTCCCGCCGGAGGAACGCGCCCAGATGGTCGAACCTGACGGCCAGATTCATGTCACCTGCGAATATTGTTCGCGGGTTTACGCCCTGGAACCCGCCGCCGTGGCTTAAGCCGCGTCCAGCGCGCGCTCCAGGTCGCGGGCCAGGTCCGCGACCCCTTCTAGACCCACTGAGAGCCGCACCCAGCCCGGCGTCAGACCGATCTCCAGTTGCTGGGCTTCGGCCAGGGCGCGGTGGGTGGTGGTGCAGGGATGGGTGGCCATGGACTTGGCGTCGCCGAGATTGTTGGAGATATCGACGATCTCCAGAGCGTTGAGGAACCGGAACGCCGCCGCTTGAGAGCCCAGGTCGAAGGCTATCAGGGTGCTGCCGCCGCTCATCTGGCGCTTTGCGATCTCATATTGCGGATGGTCCATGCGGGTCGGATAGCGACAGGCGACAACCTTCGCGTGCGCCGCGATTCGGTCGGCCAGGGCCGTGGCCGTGGCGGTCTGGCGTTCCACGCGCAGGTCCAGAGTCTCCAGACCTTTCAACAGGATCCAGGCATTGAACGGCGAGAGCGCCGGCCCCGTATGGCGGATCAGGTCGCGATAGGCCTCATCGATGAGGGCCGTGTCAGCCAGTATGGCGCCGCCCAGAACCCGGCCCTGTCCATCAATGTGCTTGGTGGCCGAATAGACCACCACATCGGCCCCGAGCTTCAGGGGCGCTTGGTAGAGCGGGGTGGCGAAGACGTTGTCCACAATCACCTTGGCGTTCGCGCCTTTGGCGATCTGGCTGATCGCGGCGATATCGCAGATCTCCAGCAGCGGATTGGCCGGGGTCTCGATGAAGAAGACGCGGGTATTGGGCCGAACGGCCGCGCGCCAGGCCTCGGTGTCCGGGCCATGCACGAGGGTGACCTCCACCCCAAACCGCGGGGCCCAGGTCTGCAGGATCCAGCGACAGGAGCCGAAGAGGGCGCGCCCCGCGATCACATGGTCGCCGGCTTTCAGGAGGCCGCTCAAGGACAGATGCACCGCCGCCATGCCCGAAGCCGCGGCGCGGCAGGCCTGCGCGCCCTCCAGAAGAGCCAGGCGATCCTCGAACATCTTCACCGTGGGGCTGCCATAGCGGGCATAGACGAAGCCCGGCTCCTCGCCCTTGAACCGCGCCTCGGCGCTCTCGGGGGATTCGTAGACGAAGCTCTGGGTCAGGAAGAGCGCTTCCGACGTCTCCCCGTGCGCCGAACGCGCCAAACCCCCGCGGATCAGGCGGGTGGACGGCTCCCAATCATTGGGGTCTTCGGACATGGCGGCTCGCTTGGAAATTGGGCGGCGGATAAGAGGCGCCCATGGGGTCCTGGTCAATAGCCCCACCGAACGTCCATCCCGCCTAGGTCGGTAACAATCTCTGAATGAAGGCCGCCGCGGGATAGCGAAAGAACAGGTGACGACCGTCATCGAACCAGGCGTGGTTGAGGCCAAATTCCCGGGCCAGATGAAACAGCGTGTCCCGCGAATAGAAGGAAATGTGCCCGTTGCGCGGGGCGCAATAGGACCAATTGGCGATCCCGGCCGCGAGAATGTCGGGCGTGCACAGGCCCGTCGAGAAATAGACCACGCCATCCGCCGCGAGGTAGGCCACGATGTCTTTCATCAGGCCCATGGGATCGGGCGTATGCTCGATCACTTCGAAGCAGGTGATGAGGCTGAAGGTTCCACTCGGTCGGTGCGGCGAGCTGATCGGATCATAGGCTTCGATCGCGCTGAAGCCCCGCGCTCTTAAAATCTCCACCATTTTGCCAGCGCCGGAGCCATAATCCAGGATCCTTACGTCGCGCGCGCCGTCGCCCAACAAAGACTCGACCCAGCCGGAGATGTACTGCGGTCTGGTTTCCGCATATTCCGGATCGTGCAGAAAATAGTTTTCGTTGTAGATGTGCGCTGCGAAGTCCTCGGCGGACCAATGGTCAAATGCCTTGGTGAAAACAAACCCGCATCGCGGGCACCCATAGTAATAAATGGCCTGCCCTGAATAGGGCTCCAGGGCCGGACCGCTCCCCGCGTCCTGGCAGGATCGCGAGAAATCCACGACGCCGGCAATTGGGGATAGCTCGCCGCAGCATTTGCAGTCCGCCGTGGGCGGGACGGCGTGCGACGCAAAGGGGTTGGGAGCCATGTGTTATCCAGGGAGACGAGCCCCTCTATAGACCGAATTCGGCCTTCGGTGAGGGCCTTTGAGGCGCTGGAGACCGCGCGGCCCGGCATTGGCGGTGTGGCTTGCCAGCGGCGCGGGCTTCGCCCATGGCTCGGCGTGATGAGTCTCGTCGCCGCCGTTCTCCCCTGCCAGGACCTCGAAGCCCTCGTGGCCAGCGAGGCCATCACCGCGCCAGGCGGGATTCTGCCGGATCAAATTCAGCCCGCCAGCCTTGATCTGCGCCTGGGCGCCCGGGCCTGGCGTGTTCGCGCCTCGTTCCTGCCGCGGCCCGGAGGCCGGGTCAGCGACCGGATCGCCGATGTGGCCATGCACGAGCTGGACCTGGCCGGCGGCGCGGTGCTCGAGCGCGGCTGCGTCTATATCGCCGAGATCGCCGAGAGCCTGAATCTGCCCTTGGGCGTTGGCGGGCGGGCCAATCCCAAAAGCTCCACAGGGCGGGTGGACCTCTTCGTGCGCCTGCTCACCGACGGCCAGCCAGCCTTTGATGATGTGGCCCCGGCCTATCGGGGGCCGCTCTATGTGGAAATCGCGCCCCAGACCTTTTCGGTCCTGGCCCGCGCCGGCACGCGGCTCAACCAACTTCGCATCAAGCGCGGTCGCCCGCCCCTGCTGTCGGTGACCAGCGTCGGCGTCGATCTCACCGGTGAGGTGTGCGGCTATCGCGCCCGTCGCCATGCGGGCGTCATCGATATGGACCATGAGGCCGGCCATGACCCGCGCGACTTCTGGGAGCCCCTCTCGCCCCGGCGCGGCGAACTGCTGCTCGATCCCGGCGAGTTCTATATTCTCTGTTCCATGGATGAGGTGGCGATCCCTCCGCTCCAGGCGGCCGAGATGACGCCCATAGATCCCGCGGTGGGGGAGTTTCGCGCCCACTATGCGGGATTTTTTGATCCCGGCTTTGGCACGCCCGAGGGAGGGGGCGAAGGCTCGCGCGGCGTGTTGGAAGTGCGCAGCCATGAAACGCCGTTCCTGCTCGAGAGCGGTCAGATTGTGGCGCGGTTGGTCTTTGAGCCCTTGAGCGAGCGGCCCACCCGGCTCTACGGCGCGGCGGGCTCACACTATCAGCGACAGGGACTGACGCTCTCCAAGCACTTCCGCCCCTGGACTTGAGGCCCGCCCTGGTCTTTTGTTTCAGTCAGGTCAGAAAGTCGCAAAATCCACACTCCGATTTGAGAGTCTATGCCGCTAGCAAAGCTCCTCATGACGCCGCCTTCCGCCGATGTCGTTCGCATGGACGGTCGGCGTCTGCGCACGGCGGAGAGCCGTCGACGCGTGATCGCGGCCCTACTCGAGTGTGTCCGCGCCGGTGATTTCGACCCCAGCGCCGAGACGGTCGCGGCGCGCGCGGGCGTGGGCCTGCGAACGGTCTTTCGGTTGTTCGTGGATAAGGAGGGGCTGTTCCGCGAGATGAGCGCCGCGGTGCTTTCGCAGATGGCGACTCTGGCGCTCGCGCCGCTGAAAGGCCAGACGTGGCGGGAGCGGCTGGACGATATGATCAAGCGGCGGTTCACCGCGTTTGAAGACGCCATGCCCTTCCGCCGGGCTGCCTTGGCGCACGCCCATTATTCCAGGGTGATCGCCGCCAATAACAAGGCCATTCAGGCCGCCCTGCGCCACACTCTGGCGGACGTTCTTCCCTCCGAAGTCACCGCCGACGCGCCCACCTTCGAGGCCATCGACATGGTGCTTTGTATCGACATGTGGATCCGCCTTCGCATCGACCAGAACCTGAAGCCCGCCCAGGCCAAGGCCGCCGTGAACCGGGTCATCGGCGCGCTTCTGAGCCAGGCGCCGGCCTGACCCGCCCTATTGTCGGGACGCCGCGGCCACCGTCTCGGCCCGATCTGACGCCTCCGCGAGAGGAATGAGCAGCTCGGGCAGCTCGAAGGCCACCTGGGCGATGACCCCAGGATAGATGAAGGGCGGCGTGTAGTCGGGGCTGACGGGCCGGGGGCTACGGCCGAAATCCATCCCCAGGCTTGAGATGATGAGCAGGAGCCTGGGAATCGCGCCCTCGGCGACCAGCGCGTCATCGATCAGCAATCGCGCGCGGGCCGCGCCATCGGGCGTGCGCTCCACCGCCAGTTCGATCCTCTGCTTGCCCGGCCCGATGGGCCCCGCGATCACCGTATGCTCGTGGAAACAGTTGTAATCGAAGATGAGCTGGCCGGCCTTGATATAGAGCACCATGCCACTGTTAAGGCTGCCCCGGGACATGAGGGCGCCTTCGCCCCCCGCCGGGTGATCAACCTCAAGGATCGTCCGCCACCCGCGGAACACTGGCGGGCAGGCGTCGGCGACAATGTGGGAGATCGGCGGGCGGAACAGGAAGTGGCGCCGGGAAGTCGGCATGCCGGGCCTCCGCGAGGCGCGGAACAGTTCGAAGAAGCCCCGGTCATCCAGGGGCGTCACGCCGTGGCTCTCCGCTTCCCGCCACCAGTCCGCGATCAGAGCCTCCAGGCGCTCGGGCTCGGCGCCGGCGAGGTTGCGCATCTCCGAGAAGTCGTCATCGAGACGGTAAAGTTCCCAGTCGTCCTTATCGAAGGGCGTTCCGGCGGTGTGGTGGGTCACGGCCTTCCAGCCATCCTTCCAGATGCCGCGATGGCCCAGCATCTCGAAATACTGGACGCCGCGGGCCCGGGGCACGGCGGGGTCGATGAAGCTGGGCATCAGGCTCGCCCCGTGGATCGGCATTTGCGGAACTCCGGCGACCACACCCGGCATGGCGAGGCCCACGGCCTCCAAGATGGTCGGGGTGACATCGATGGCATGGCAGAACTGGTGGCGCACGGCGCCAGGGTCTTTGACCCTGGCCGGCCAGCGGATGATCAGGGGATCGCGCACCCCGCCGCCGTGGGTGTTCTGCTTGTACCATTTGAGGGGCGTATTGCCGGCCTGGGCCCAGCCCCAGGGGATATTGCTATGGCTGTCTGGCCCGACGATGTCGTCCAGGCGCGCGATGGCCGCGTCGAGATCCTCATGCATGAGATTGAAGTGTTTCATCTCATCCATCACCCCGCCCGGGCCGCCTTCCTGGCTGGCGCCGTTGTCGGAGCAGAGAATGAAGAGGGTGTTGTCGAAAACATCGAGCTGACGCAAGAAGTCGGTGAGCCGACCGATCTGGGCGTCGGTGTGGCCGAGCATGGCGGCGAAGGCTTCCTGAAGCCGGGCCGCGAAAAGCTGTTCCTTCTCGCTCAGCTCCGCCCAGGGCTTTACGCCCGGATTGTGCGGCGCGAGCTCGGTATCGGCGGGAATGATCCCCAAGTCCTTCTGGCGGGCGAACCAGGTCTCGCGGGCCACATCCCAGCCGGCGTCGAACCGGCCGCGATATTTCTCCCGCCACGCCTTTGGCGATTGGTGTGGGGCGTGGGTGGCGCCGAAGGCGAGATAGAGAAAGAACGGCTTCTCTGGCGTCAGCGAGGCCTGATCGCGCAGCCAGGCGATGGACTGATCCACCAGATCCTCGGAGACGTGATAGCCCTCCGCCGGCGTGCGGGGCGGATCGATGAAGTGATTGTCCTTGGAGAGTTCCGGATAGAACTGGTCGGTCTCGCCCTGCAAGAAGCCATAGAAACGGTCGAAGCCCTTCTGCAGAGGCCAGTTGCGGAACGGGCCTGAAGCTGTCGCCTCGGCCATGGGGCATAGGTGCCACTTGCCCGCGGCGAAGGTCCCAAAGCCGTTGTCGCGCAGGATCTCCGCCACGGTCGCCGCCGCCGGCGTCACGGCGCCGCGCATATTGGGATAGCCGGTGTCGAGGTTGGAGACCGCCCGCACCCCCACCGCGTGATGGTTGCGTCCGGTCAGGAGACAGGCGCGGGACGATGAGCACACCGCCGTGGTGTGAAAGCCTGAATAGCGTAGCCCCTCGCTAGCCAGGCGGTCGATGTTCGGAGTCTCAATCGTCGAGCCATAGCAGCCCAGATGCGCGAAACCCGTATCGTCCAGGGTGATGAGCACCACATTGGGCGCGCCCTTGGGGGCCCGGGCGTCAGGCCACGACGGAGCGGACTCCGGGATGGTGCGACCGATCTTGCCCGCGAAATCAGGTTCGGCGGGATGGATAAAGGTCATGGGTGGCTCCTGGCGTCTCAGCCCGCGGAGCTTATTGCATTAGAAGCGCCAATAGAACAGGCGTGGCCCGATCAGCCCTCAGGCCTCGGCGCGCTTATAGATCGAGGTCTTGGCCCGGGCGACGACCCGGCGCAGCATGGGCTCGAAGGCTTCCAGGGGCATGCTGTCATAGTTGGGGTCAAAGCTGGACTGGTCATACAGGTGACAGAACTGCGCGCAATATTCGAAGTGGGGGTGGCCCCGGAACTGCTCGCGCAGGTCACGGTCGAGGCCCAGATGATGGAAGAAATAATAGCCCTGGAAAATGCCGTGCTTGTCCATCATCCAGTAATTGGCCTCGCTCACATAGGGCTTCATGATGACCGCCCCGACCTCGGCGTGGTTGGAGGGCCCCATCAGATCGCCGATGTCATGCATCAGGGCGCAGACCACATATTCCTCGTCCCGCCCGTCGCGAAAGGCGCGGGTCGCGGTCTGCAGGGAGTGCTCCAGCCGGTCCACGGCGAAGCCGCCGCAGTCATGGCCGAGGGCGCGCAGGGCCTCTAAGAGGCGGTCGGCATGGGCGCGGTTGAAGGGTGCGGCCGCGGCGCTGATCGCCGCCCAATCTTCGACCGTGCCTTCGGTCATGGCGTGGAATTGCGCCCGCGCCGTCATTTCACCATCCGCCATGGCCGCGTCTCCTCTATGTTGAGGGCATGTTGCGGCCGACGCGCTCGTCCGTCAACGGCGCGGTGTCTTTGCAAGGCGGCGAAAACCCCTTATCCCCCGTCCCGGCGCGGCCGTAGTTCAGAGGTAGAACGTCAGCTTCCCAAGCTGAATGTCGCGGGTTCGATTCCCGCCGGCCGCTCCAAGGATCTCAAGGCCATGGCGCCGCCCAACGCTTTCACGCAATCGCAGAGCCAGATATGGGATTAGTTGAAGCCGGGCCGGGCCTGCTCGCCGAGACCATGTCTCTGGGTCAGGTGATCGCCGCGTCGCCGGGTCATCCTGTTCATATCCTGTTTGTTCATGGTCTCCGCACGGGTGATCGCGGCGCCTCGAATACATTCCGAGCTAATCTCGCCACGCGCCTCACCGACATTCTGGCAGACGCCCAGCCGTCGAAAACCGAACTCACCCGGCGGCTGGATGTCGGGCCGCGACCGAAGCTTGCCTATATGGGCCAGTCCATTTGGCCTGACGACGCCGCCTGGGCCATGGGTCCCTTCGTGGACCGCTACGAATATGCGCGAAAAGACGGCGGCCATGCGATCATTGTCGACGAGGTCAATTGGTGGCCGCTCGTCCTGCCGCTGCGATGCCGCGCCCTGCTCGAACCCGAGGCCTATCTGGCGGGCGCGGACTCGGCCAATCTGCGGCTCTGCGCCGCGGTCGACAAGGACGGGGCGCCGCTGAACGATGGCATCCATTACCCCTATCTGACCAAGTCCGAGCTGGACGATCTGCTCGATGTGAAGCCTGTGGGCGGCGGCGCCGCCTGGGCCAATGGCCTGCTAAAACGGGGGCTCGTGGACTGGGGTCTGTCCGACGCCGCCATCGCGCTCGGCCCCATGAAACACCATCTCTGCGCCGCCATCGACCAAGCCTTCAGCTATGCCGCGGACCGTGACAAGCGCCAGAAGCGGCCGGGGACATTCGTGGTGGTTGCCGAAAGTCTTGGCAGTTTTATCGTCTTCGACGCCTATGCCCGGGGACATGGGTCGGTGCGCGAGGTGCTGGATGACACCGGCTATCTCTATTTCTTCGCCAATCAGCTGGCCCTCATGGAACTGGGTCGCCTCAATGAGCCCAGCCCGCGGGCGCCGTCATGGCGGACACTTCTTGGGCGCGCGAAATCCCCCCCGCCGGTCATGTCCATGCACGGCGCCCTCAGCGCGTGGTCCGGTGGGGGACAGAGCTTTGCCGGTCCTGATGGGCGCGCCACCTGCAAACAGATCATCGCCTTCAGCGATCCGTCCGACGCCCTGACGTTTCGCGTTCCCGACATCGCCGGCCTGACGGTGGTCAATGTGTATGATCGCAACGAGGTCGGTCTTCTGAATCTCGCCGCCAATCCGAGCACGGCGCATTCGGGTCACAGCGCCAATCGCCACGTGTTGGACCTCATGCTGAAGAGGTGAGGCGCGCGCCATGGGAAAGCTCGAGACCTCCCGGCTCGCTTTCGAGGTGATCTATGATGGCGTGGGGCCAGTGTTTTGGAGCGGCGGCGCCGACAGCTTCGGGCTGCAGCACGTTGCGGAGGTTTTGCATCGCGGCGAGCCAAATCCCGATGGCGCGGTCTGTTTCAAGTTTTCGCTGGAGCTGAAGACAGGAAACGCCGCCGCCCCGGTCTTCGTCGGCCCTTTCGCCCATGGGCCACCGGGCAAACGGTTCCTTTATCTCGGCTGGCGAAACAGCAACGGCGCCTTCGCGCAGCGCCTGATTCTGCCCCTGACCTCGATCAGCTGGGACCTGGTGCGCCAGGCCCGCGCCGCGGATGCTCCGTTGGTCTGCCGACTGGTGGACAAAGAACCCAGGGCCACGAAGACCGGCGCGAACATCGGCGGGACGCGTCAGGTCACCTGGGCGGTCCGAGAATGAGGCCGCGAAGCTCCGGCGCGTTCGCCATATCAGGCGTACACGATCGCCGGACGGGCTGTCCCGCGCGAGGTGATGGAGGTCCAGGCGGTGAAATCCAGCCCCAGGACCGCCAGCTCCCGGAGCATGGCCAGAAACCAGAGGTGCACCCGCAAGCCATTGGCCAGGAACTCTGGCCGGTTCATTGAGCCGTTGTGAATGATATAGCCCCCGCCCCGGCGCTCACAGAGTCCCCGTTTGGTCATATTCGAAAGGTAGCGCTGGACCGTGCTATAGGGCATGCCCAGATCGGCGGCGATCTGGTTCACGCTGACCGGTATGCGAAGGTCATCGGACGGGGCCTCGTGCGCGCCGGCGAAACGCCAGGCGAGTTCGGGATCGTGGGTAATATGGCGGGTATTGCCGGCCATGATCATGACAAAGATCACCCCGGTTATGAAATCCCCGTGAAGTGGGATCCCATCGAGAATAACCTTGAGACAATAGCCGTTGATGATCCTTGAGACCAGCAACACCGGGGCTGGCTCTCCGCTCTCGATCCTTAAGGGTGTTGGCGACCGCACAAGCGCCGCGAAGTCGAAGCCGATATTGTTCAGCGCGGCGATCATCTCATCAAACGCAGTCATGACCTCCAGGCGTTGCGCGCGGATCGCATCGTTCTTCAGATGCCTCACGGGGACGATGACGCCCCTGTTGTCGACCTTGACACAGGCGCCATCGGCGATCAGCTCGGCCACGCGCCGGCGCGTGGTTTCGGGTGACGCCGCCATGGCTTGGGCCAGGGCATGGACGCTTATGGGACGGCGAACATTGTCCGGCGGATAATCGTCCGCGTACCGCCAGGCCAGGGCCGGGTCCCGGGAAAGATGTTCCACATTGGCGTGCTGGATGGCGAAATAGGTGAGGCTCCTGGCCAGGCTGCCGCGATGGACGCGCGCGCCGCTGCAGACCGCCTTGATCAGAAATTCGATAACAAGGCGAGTGGTGACCCGCTGGATCGCCTCCGCCGAGGGTACGCTCAAATACGCATCCATCCCGCCACCCACGCCCACTCTCGTCCCTTCGGATGTCACGCAGTCAAGCCGCGCCACTGAGCTTTCGGCGCCTGTGCGTCTTCATCCGCGAACAAGAACCTTGGAACATGCGACATTGCATCGCGAAACAGAAGATGGCCGAGGGGCATGCTGCTCATCAAGCCGTTCAGTCCTGTGTCTAAAGAATTTTATGGATCCAGACGTCTATTGTTAAATCTTCGCGCCACAACGGATCCGCGTGGGCCCCCGGGCTTCCATCTACCGCGCCGGCTCTGGACCGCAGCGCCAGCTTGGCTAGAAGCGGATCTCAAGGTCCGACGGCGGATCATCAGAGGCCAAGAATGCATCCCACCGCGCCCCGGCTCAGACGCGCTTATGCCGACAGTCCCACGGGCCAGATCCACTATTATGACGCCGGGGGTGCGGGCCGCCCGCTGCTGCTTCTGCATCAATCGCCCACCTCGGCCATCGATTTCGCCGACACCTTTCCGGCGTTCGGGGCGGCGGGATTCCGGGTTATCGCACCGGACATGCCTGGCCTTGGGATGTCGGACGCGCCGCGTGAGCCACCGGTCATCGCCGACTTTGTCAGCGCCGCCCTGGCTGTCCTGGATCAAGCCGGGGTCGCCAAGGCCGATCTTGTCGGCCATCACACCGGCGCCCAGGTGGCCGTGGCCTTGGCCGAACGCGCGCCGGAGCGGGTCGGCAAGCTCGTGCTCTACGGCGTTCCGATCATGAGCCCGGAGGCCCTGCGCGGCTTCTGGGAGATGGTCGTGCCGGGCGAGAAGAACGATGGAGTGTTTCGGCCGCGGTCCGGGGGCGGTCACCTCGCCGATCTCTTCAAACGTCTAGAGCCCCTGTTCGGCCTGGAGGTCGCCAACCGCATGGTGATCAGCCGGCTGCTGGCGGGGCCCACGCTCTGGTACGCCCATAACGCCGCGCTCAGCCATGACATGACCCCGGACTTTCTGAGCGTCAAACATCCCATGATGTTGATGACCCATCCGGGGGAAATGCTGGACGCTAATACCCACGCGGCCGCGGCTCTCCGGCCGGACGCCGCGGTGACGGTGCTGCCGATCACCAAAGGCCCGGCCATGGATGTGGAACCCGAAGGCTTCGTCGCCGCCGTGACCGCCTTCCTGTCGCCAGCCCCGTAATATAAAGCCGCCCACGTTTCCGTTTTTTCACGCTCCCCCATCATCCGGTCTTAGAGTCCACTCATGAAGCTCCTGCGCGCGGCCACCCTGACCGTCAGCGATCCCAAGGCCTCCGCCGAACGCTACCAGAAATGGTTCGACTACCATGTCGTGGAGGAGGGCGTGGTGGACGCCGCCCTTGCGGCAAGCTGGGCCGCGCCGGGCGCCGCGGGGCGCGCCTTCGTCACCCTGGGTCCGGCCTCTGGCGCCGAGGTGTTCATTCGGTTCATCCAGGGGACCGTCCCGGCGGACTATCTGCCCCTGCGCACCTATGGCTGGGCCGCCATCGAGATCTGCGTCTCCGACACCTGGGCGGTCAACGCGCGCCTGGAGTCCTCGCCCTTCGAGATCATCGGTCCGCCCAAGGAACTGGAGGGCCTACCCACCATCCTGCCCATGCAGGTGCGTGGCCCCGACCAGGAGATCGTGTTCCTGACCCAGATTCGCGGCGACCCGCCCGAATATGATCTGCCCCGCGCCGGATCGCTCATCGACAAGCTGTTCATCCTCGTCCTGGCCTGCTCCGACCTCGCGGGCTCCATGCGGTGGTTCGAGGAGAAGATGGGTCTCTTAGGCGGCCGCAGCCTGGATCTCGTCTATTCAGTGATCAATCAGGCCTTCGGGTTTTCCGCCGACCGCAAGCATCTCCTCGCGACCATGACCCACGCGCGGGACATGTTCCTGGAACTTGATCAGTACCCGGTTGAAACCACCGCGCGCTCCGCGGCGCCCGGCGATCTGCCGCCCGGCATCGCCCTGGTCAGCTTCCTCCACCCCGACCTCGCCGCGCTTCCGGGGCCCTGGCTCACGGCGCCAGAGCCTCGGCACGGCCCCATCTATGGCGGCCGACTCGCTGGAACCATGGCCGCCCCCGACGGCACGCTGGTGGAGATTGTTCAGGCGCCGTAGCGGTGATCTAGGCTGGCAGGGTGTCCGCCGTCGCCTCCGCCGCCGCGATCGCGTCGCTAGCGGAAACGGCCGGGAAGTTGCGATAGCGTCCGAGGCAGAGAAGCAGCGCAACTCCCACCAGCAGCAGGGCCGAGGAGAGCATGAGCGGCTGGGCGTAGGATCCCGTGCGGTCAAACGCTCCGCCAAAGATCACCGGGGCGACGCCGGCGCCAGCGGCGAAGAAGCCATAGAGGGCGCCATAGATGGAAGCGTACCGGCGCATGCCGAAATAGCGCGCGGTCATGAAGGCCATGAGGTCATATTCCACGCCCGCGGCGAAACCTATCAGCACGATGGAGGCGGCGGTCAGGCCGTAGCCCACCGGGCCATGGGCCAGGAGCCAGCAACCCACGGCGGGCGCGCCGATCAGAACCACGGCCACGGCCGGCGCCCAGATGCGGTCGAGCAGCCAGCCGCCAACGACCCGCCCGCCGATCACCGAAAGGCCAATGAGTGACGCCAGGGAGACGATCTCGCCCGGCGCGAAACCCGCCAGCTTCAGGATATTTTCCATGTTCGGGATGGGTCCGCCCACGGCGAAGGAGATGGGCAAGAAGGCGATGGCCAGGACCCAGAAACGCCAGCTGCGAACCGCCGGCCAGAACTCCAGTCCGGGCGCCGGCGCGGCCTTGCCGGCGCGTGGCCCCACATCGCGAAAGCCCAGGATCGCGGCCGGGAGCGCGATCACCAAAGGAAGGGCGCCAATGGCCATATAGGCCGCACGCCATCCCCAGCCCGCGATGATCCAGGCGGTGAAGGGCTTCACCAGATAGCCGAAAATGCCCGTGCCCAGGAGGGATAGACCCAAGGCCAGACCCTTGCGGCGGTCAAAGGCGTTATTGACCCCCCGCGTCCAGGTGATCGGCAGAGTGCCCGCCCCCAGAAGGGCCATGAGCCCCCAATTGGCGTAGAAGAGGATCAACGAACCATTGCTCAGGGCGAAGGCCATGAAGCTCAGGCCAAACAGGGCCAGGGAGCCAATGGCGATGCGCCGCACGCCAAACTTGTCGGCCAGCAGGCCCACCAGGGGGCTCGCGCCCATGACCGCGATGGAGGTGATCGGCAAACCGCCCATAACCGCGCCGAACCCCCAGCCAAAGGCCTTGGCCAAGTGCGGGGCCAGGATGCCGATGGTGTAGAAAGGCACGGGCGAGAGGCCGAGCCCGATCCCCAGCATGGCCGAGGCCACCACCGGCCAGCCACGGCGGAACTCGCTGTGGGAGGCTGTCACCGACTCAACTCCAGAAGCTCGTACCAGGTCTGCATATAGCCTCCGACGCCCCCCTGAAGTAGCACCGAGTCCGCGTCATTGGTCAGCCAGACCTCAAAAGGCGGGTGGGGGTTGGCGACGGCACGCTCGTCGAGGAAGGTGAATTTACGCGCCTCAAAGGCGCCCGCCGCCACCGTGATCGTCTCCAGACCGTCATATCGCGCGTCGGTCCTTGACCAGGCGATGAGCGGCGGGGAGGCCCCGCGGTGATCGGGGGAGGGGAGCATCATGTTCAGGGTTCGCCTCTGGCCGACGCTCCAGCTGAGGCGCGACAACAGGTAACCGTCGGATACGACCGGATGGGTCACGAACCCGTCGAGCGGCGCGTCCAGCGGCACGCGTTGAGAGACCCGCCCAAGATCGGGGCTGAAGGACTCGCACTCCACGGCCTCGGGGCTGAAACGAAACCAGCCGCTCCCCATGAAGACGTCCCCCACCGTCACACGCACATGACAATCCATGGGCGCCCCGTGCTCGTCGAGGGAATAGACGATGTCGCGCAGGACGGTGGGGTCGGGGTCCTCGATCTCGCAATAAGCGCGCAGGGTGACCTTGCCGTCATGGTGGTGGGTAAACCTGAAATGTTCGACGCCCCGTGCCTCACCCCGCCGTTCCGGCTTCTGGGAGGTATAGAGGATGGTCCCGGCGACCGTGCGGTGTTTCATCCCATGTTTATTCCATCGCCCCGGATGCGGCGTCTATAGAGACTGGGCATGACCGCTTTGAAGCCTGGCCCATGATCCGCATTGCCTCCGATATCGGTGGCACCTTCACCGACGTCGTTCTCGACGCGGACGGCGTTCTGCACACGGCCAAGGTGCTGACCACGCCAGGGGCGCCTGAGCAGGGGTTGCTGGAAGGCGTGGACCGGGTTCTCGCCGCCGCCGGCGTAGCGCCGGGGGCCGTCGACCAGATGATTCATGGCACGACTCTCGCCACCAACGCCCTCATCGAGCGCAAGGGCGCGCGCACGGTTCAGATCGTCACCGCCGGATTTCGCGATGTGCTGGAGATGGCCCACGAGAACCGCTTTGATCAGTATGACCTCTCCATGGACCGCGCCCCGCCCCTGGTGGAGCGCGCCCTGCGCTGGGAGGTGGTTGAACGCGTCGGCGCTGACGGCCGTGTTCTGCGTGAGTTCGACGAAGCGGGCGCGGCGGAGCTGATCGCCCGGCTCAAGTCGCAGGCCGTGGAAGGCGTCGCGATCAGCTTCCTCCACGCCTATGCCAATCCCGCCCACGAGACGCGCCTGGCGGAGCTAATCCGCGCCGCCGCGCCGGAGATCTTCGTCACCCTCTCCAGCGAGGTCAGTCCGGAAATCCGGGAATATGAGCGCTTCGCCACGGCCTGCGCCAACGCCTATGTCCAGCCCTTGATGTCGCGC
>Ga0116227_10011541_pt1 | contig 14792 bp, 10 predicted proteins | sample S1TSphgellanicum_FD_89693 | JGI IMG/M metagenome (GOLD analysis project Ga0116227, IMG submission 89693) | Host-associated microbial communities from peat moss isolated from Minnesota, USA - S1T2_Fb - Sphagnum magellanicum MG | ecosystem: Host-associated > Plants > Peat moss > Unclassified... | reverse complement strand
TATGTTGCTATTTCACGGGTCACAAGTAGTGCAAACATCAAGATTTTCAGCGGCCAGGGTCCCGATGGATACATGCGGAATGTCGTATATAAAGAGGTAGCTATGGAAAAAAAAAACAGAATGAAAGAACCGTTGGTTCTGGGTATTTCAAAATTTTCAGAATCAAAATAATCACTGGGTTAGGGTATTTCATAAAAAAAACAAAATCACAGAATCATTAAAGAATTGGAGTGGGAAATGCAAACGATCGGCTGGGGGGGATCGATGGGGTAAAGAACCGGAATGGGAAATGTGTAGGACCAGGCGGGGGGGATTGACGGGTTAAAAAACCGGAGTGGGAAATGCGAACGACCGGGCGAGGAGGGTCGACGAGATAAAGAACTAGAGTGGGAAATGCGAAGGACCGGCCGAGGGGGTATCGACGGGTTAAAGAACCGGAGTTTGATTTATTTTAAACACACACCTGTGCCTTAGGCACGGGGCACACACTAGTATGGGATAAAAGTGAGGTGCTATGGAGAACATGTTGGGGAACATATTGGGAACCCATTGGGTACTTATAGGGAATATAGTGGGAACACATTGGGAACCAGAGAAAAATGAAAAAAAACCCTTCTCCCCCACCCCACCCCAAACTTAAAAGGAAAAAAAAGCAAGGCAACTTGAGTGCATACTTGGGCCTTTCCATTGGTTGCATGAAATTTCTCTTCCCAAAAGAGTTCATCACCATTTTTGGCCTGGGCTAGTACCCCTTGCAAAGAACACTCTACTTATTATGGAAAGCACACCCAAATTATGTGGTTTGACAACTATATGGTCGTTCGTTCTGGCTTTTTGAGGGGGCCATTCATAGTACCTAGGCTCCATTTCCATGTGACCCACTATTTTTTGAAAAATAGTTGCTGGGTGACATTTTCATGTGCATACTTGGATCCACCTACCCATTATTTTCTGGTCGGTCTGCTGTAGGGTTGTTGGTCCTCCCTTTACCCACTAGATCGAAGGTATGCCCACTATTTGTTATTATGATGAGACTATTAATGACAAGTGTTCAAAACATAGGTATATAAATTATCAGGTCATTCAGATGTGGGCATTGAGATGTGGGTATGACATGTGAAAGCGTCACCACTAGATGTTGGCGAATTCATTAGTAGGTATTCTAAAAATTAGTAGGTGGGTAGGACCATGGAAACTGACCCATACACACATGGGCTGGGTGTGCTCATTCTCAACCTCAGAGGCCTACAGCATAATATTTGCACTTTTCTACATTAGAGTTGTTGGTCTTTTTGAAACCAACTAGTTTTGAGCATCGTTATTTCTTGTTAATTTTTTAATGCACCTCAAGACCATAAAAGCACAGAGCCAAAAGTGGCTATTACAAAATGTGGGTGCAGTTTATTAGTCTTTATTCACTAGATCAGTGAATTTGTAACTTAAAAGTGGGTTTGAAACTATGAGGATTAATTTTGGATTCATCCCTTTTAGCACATAGGTAGACTATCAAACATATTTCAAAACAGGACTTGCAATATTCGTTATTCACATGATTTTCAACATGAGATTTTACATTCTTTTGAGATAGGATCACTCACACACTTAAAGTTGAATCTTTATGTAAGAACTACACCTCGAAGGAGTTCATCACACTTGCCTAAAGATTTTCCTTTATGTGAATCATTCACCAAAGATTATAAAATTTACAAAATGGTATTCACAATAATCTTCACATTTTATTTTTTCAAGGGATTAGCCTAAGACTGTTTCGTAGCCAATCTTCCACGAAAATATGCGGGTTTTTTTTATGATAATTAGAGGCCATGTTCTACCAGGAAACTTTTGGCTTTTTCGAAATATTGTTCCACCAACCTTTCAAGGATTCCTATTCACATATGATATTTATATAAATCTTGATTCAATTAACAACATGAAGTTATTGAATGCAAATTATGAACCCCCAAAAGCTCCAATCTTTATCCCTCATATATTTGAAGAAAAGAAGTGGATGAATAATTAAACACATTCATCTCCATCTATTCCCCATGTATCAAACCAATCATCAAATGCCACTTATAATTTTCCATCTTCCATCCTTTTATGGATAGGTTCTACATTATTGAGAATGTAAGATTTGGTCAAGTCTACATATTTGACCTCCCATTATTACTAACCCAAAATAATTATCTAAATTATTCATAATTAACCTATATGCCCTTAGTCAAAAGATTTTCCTTGTAAGGTTTGTGAAGTTCATTATTTTATTTTCTATTTTTATCCATACTATTATCCCAACACTAATACTATTATTTATAATTATTAGTAATTATTTTGTTGTTACAAATTCACTATTCTTCAAATAGTTCTCATTCACTAAAACTAATTAATTCATTTTAAATTTAGTGAAATCACTTGACATACAATAACACCTTTTGCTATAGTAGCTATTTCTATCACCAACAACAGGATGAAAAAAAAAATGACACTTGTCCATAACTACCTATTCAGACATCCTTCTCTATTTTGACTCCATACTAAAAAAAAATGGTCATGATTTCCATAAACATAGCTTTAAAAATCTCACAATAAAAGCCACAAAATCAGTCTTTTCAATTTTAAATTTGCAAAAGTGCCAAATTTTGCACCAAAAAAAATCTTTGGTATTGAGAGTATTAATCTTTGTACTTTTTGTAGGTTTGTTCTTAAAGTGAGACTATGGGTAGTGGTCTGCAAGCTGTAATTTTGTAGATTCATCTGTACCGAGGGAGGCACCATGGGGATCAATGGTGCAAACATTAGTTACATTGTGAAATATGCCAAATACACTATCCTATGACCTTAGAACCTACAAAACTTTATGGTCCTCTTGATCTAATTGGAAAGCCCTTGGTGAGTGCCCACTAAAGAATGGGTGGTCCTTTTTTTGGGCAAAATTTCCCCTACTTGTGACCAAAAAATGGGGGGCCTAGAAATCCTACAAAGGATTTTTTTTATAAAAAATGACACAAAGTCAGCATATTTCAAGGAGAAAAAAGTTAAATTTGCCACATTTAGACCATAGCTTTTATGATGTCACAAAAATATTATAGCATGATTCCAAAATTATTTTATATCAAGCTCTATCCCATAAAATTGGCTAAGTCCACTTTTGACGGATCAATTACCTCACAAATTTGAAAAAAAAAGACCCTGCGCTCAACTAATATTGTTTAAATGGAAGTACATTAAAATTACAAATTGGCAAAGAGTAAATTCAAGGGAACCTGAGAATGACTTCCCACCTAAAATGGACACAACAGCCTTCAACACCATTTCTAAAGTCTTGGCGTTACCATCCCAAGGATCTGTACACCTCCTCAAGCTTTAGCACTTCACCAAACTTAAGGAAAAAATCGGTTGCAAGCTGTAGGCACAATAGTGGAGTAACCATTTTGCTATTTGGGTTTTCCAAGGGCTCAGGAAAGCAAGAGGGAGCTATGAAATGACATCATGTCTTTCACTTTTGCACAAGTATATAGGAGTCCTTTAACTACCCAGCCCCGTTTTTCTCAACTTAATTAATTGAATAGTCAAGTTGGTTTCAGAACATTTTCTGCCCCCACATTTGGATGTCACTTATTTGACCATAACTTCACCTTGAAAAACTTTTTGCAAAATCCCCTCAAAATGGTTGGCCCCATGGTAACTTGACAATTATCGCACAAAGCAGTAAACAGGACGATAATGTAAAACCCACAAAATCTGATTCAGAATTTCTTGATCCTTGCAGGGAAATGTTTTGCATTGTTGTTGTTCACATTCATTGCAATTTGTAAAAGGGGATGTCCAAAACCAAAATGCATTAAAGAGGTAGGTATTCTCTTGTTTTAAATTGGACAAAAAATGTTTTTATGTGGGCATCCTTTTATGGGTCCCGAATGGATGTGATGGATCAATGTGATAATATTTTTTTGTATGGCAGGGTAGTACCTATTATAGACCAGAAGATTTTAGTATAAATTTTATCCATGATATTGGTATGACTTATATGAGTTAGTCTCGTTCTTGCTTTGCATGTTCTGTGAACTATTTTATAGATGTTCCATTTTACATATCAATTCTTTGAGCTTTTGATGATTCCAAATATTGTACATGTCTTTTGCTCATATCGATTTAAGTCAGCATGATAATGCAATGCATGTGGACTTTTTTGAAGGAGTCACTTAGATGGGAATAAGATTTAAAAGTTGGGCCATATGTTTCTTGTACACTAATGTTTTTGGCAAGACAGATTGATAAAATTAATATTGGTAAAGGTAAATTTTGGATGATTTTCATTTTCACTAAGAATGTTGTATGATTTCCATGGAATCAAATTTATAGAAAAAGACTCATCTGATTTGGGAAGTTAATTTCATGCATCACATATCATCCCCAATTCATAGTTGCAATCCATAATTCATGCAGAATTGCAAAGATTGTCAGGGCTGATGCATGATGTGGGGTATGTGCTTTGTATGAAACTTGTTCTACATGATGTGGAAGAAGAAGAAAAGGTCTTTCATTTGTATCACCATAGCAAGAAACTGGCTATTGCATGTGGTCTCATCAACACAGTTCTGGTACTCCTCTCCAAATAAGAAAGAATTTGGATGCTTGTGAAGATTGCCATATTTACACAAAGTGCATTTCAAAAATAGTTAGGAGAAAAATCAAAATAGTTCACTACAAATGTGGTAAAAGATGGTGAACTTTGGTCATGCCACATGCAACACAACATAAAAAGGACAAAACCCAATTTTTCTTACATCACACAAATCACATTTGAGTTTTTCCAACATGTAACTTATGAGTTACCCAAGCATATACATGAATTGCACACCACATGTTTGGATATGCCTACAAACAACTACCTTATATGACCATCACAAGCAAAGCATTCAATTGATCAGCAATACCACTTTAAGCCATGGAAAATGAGACATGCATTTGACATTGTGTGTGTTGTTTGAAGTCCCATAATGACAATTCAAAAATGATAAAAATGAACAAAAATGAACTTGGTAGTACAAATGTTTGTGAACATTGTCAAAGCCAAAAAATCAAGCAACAAGAAATCAAAGGAAACTTTGAAAATGTCTTTGCTCCATATCAATGGGTCTTCTCAATGTCTCCTAGCCTCATAAGGAAATTGTTCCTTCTTAAAAAACAATAATAATATGTTCTACAACATAATTCCCAAAAGAAATGAATAGTGCAACAATGGATGAAGGTTTCCCACTCCATGGACAAACACAAACAAAGACTCCATATGACATACCACCCCTTTGATTAGGCTTGTGCACTCTATATGATTGAAATATGAACTAAGCTAGCTTGTGTTTATCAAGTGAATTCATGTAAGCTCAATTCCTATTTGATCAATCTAGTTCATAACACATTCTCCTTACCTTGTGCCTTTTTTCAAAGTTCATTGTGTATACACATCAATTTAGTTAGGATATAACAAATGTCAAAATGGACCTAAGAAAGCCCCAGCCCCAAAGTTGTGGTATGCTGGATTCCATGCTTAGAACTATATACCTCTAGGAGCTTCATTAGCTTCAACACATCAAGGTTGATGAAATTACAACGTATACCTTGACACAAGAATGAGCTTGTTGCTAGTATGACAAAGGTGTAAAATACACAAGATTCATGTCATGATATTTACCTTAGTTTTATTCATTTTCAAGCACTATTTCAAAAATATCCCTCTCCCCCTGGCCCCTCAAAAAGAAAAAAAATGGACCATTCATGAGTGCATGCTGACCCTTTCCATTGGTTGCATGAAATTTCTCTTCCCAAAACTGTTTGTCACCATTTTTGGCCTAGGCTAATGGCAGAGTCAGAATTTTGGGGATATAGTCACGTTTTTTATTCAAAGCAAAATAAAATATGTTCACAAACAACACATTTTAAAATGTTATGAATGTAGAAACGTTAGTTTGAAAGTAAAAAACTCTATTGCATCCAATAATTTAGGGGCTACATTTTAACACATAAATTAGATCGTTCTTTTGAAACATTGTGCTTTTCTTTACAAATTAGACTTAATAGTTTTGTTATATAAAGAAAAAATCATATAAAAACTAGGACATTATAAACTGCCAAGTAATGTTCCTACATCAATTTAAGTGTCACAATGTCATTTCATAATATTTAATTTCCATAATATTTAAAATAGTAGGCATTCATTTTTTTCAACACGGACTTGAAATAAAAAATTGATTTTGGTATTTATTAGGTTAGATTTATGACAACATAGAAAATGTAAGTGTCTTCAAAATATTTTGGAGGTGCCAATAGTTAGATATTACTATTCATCCATGATATGAATAAAATTAGGATATATTAGGACCATTATGCAGGGAATTGTTTTCTGTTACACCATATGATGCCATGGTTCTATTCATTTGTTATTGCTCAGTGTAACATTTTGATGATTATTTGCCAAAAAAACACTGGTACTGTGATCTCCATATGGCTTAGAAATGATTCATCTTATCAGACCAACTGTTACTAGCATTTAAATTGTCTTTCACTGTGCATAGTTTGTGTTTAATATTGCACTCATTTAAGGGTGGGCTTGTGAAAATAACTAACATGGTGTTGGATGCCATAAACACCAGCCGAAATAGGTTGTGGATCAAGGAGAATTTTTTGTCAAAAAATGCCAAAGGAGGACAAGAAAATGAAGCGAATTTTGAGTCACAAATTTTGTGAAAATTTAAATTTGTTGAATCACAAAATAAAAAATTCTCTAAAATTCACCCCAGTTTTTTCAAGGAGGATGTTGTCATAGTTTTGTCTATGGTTAATGTTTTAATGATCTTGTAATCATGTGTTGCCAAATAAGGTGGAATGTGTTGTGGGATGCTTGCCACTGTCTCTGCATCACAAAATTGAATGAATAAAAGACTGGTTTGCGTGTGAAAATTTTGCTCTTAGGGACACAATAGTGCAAAATTGGACATCTAGGCCCATGTCTCAAACTATATGGAACATTGGTGGTGGGCCATTTTGCCAAGTTGAGTTTTGTGTTTTGCCAAGTTGCTAAGTCCACATAGACTTCACCAATTTGCCAAATCCACATCACCAAATTCCCAACTCCATGTCACCAGGGTTACAGTGCCAACTCATCAACTCCACTTCAAATTGTGCACTACCGAAATGCTTTCCAAATTGTTCAGAGAAAAGGGTTACAATATTAGTGTACTACCCTAGTTACCTAGGCTGTTTCTGCACTTTATCAGTTATTTTTGGCCGTAATAAGAATAATAATAATAATAATGTACAATTCAGCATTATATTAAAAACTAAAGCTATTGTGCTTGAGAGCTTCATTCAGATTTTTGGCATGGCAGGCATTCCTTTTTCAGAATTTTTAGCAATTCCAAAAAGTAATTAGCTAGTGGCTAACCAGCCTAGGTACCATTGTAATAAACAGAGGGTGATGAATAGGCACGTGTGTAGGTATGAAAAAAAATGTTATGGACAATGAAATTGTTGGATTTGATGGTCTAATTTTTTTTTCCTTTAGTTATCTGGAGTGTACTAATAGTTTAATGCACAATAGGGTTTGGTAGGTTTGTGAGAATATTAGAGGACCAATGGAAATGGAAAAAAAAAACTTTCTTTTCAATGGGATTGTTGGATTTGGTCCAATTTGCATAAACAGTGTATAATTTAATCCCAGTGAACCAGATGTAGGTGCAAAGATGAATCATCATTTGAATGGATGATGATTGAAATTGATGAAGCAAATTATGAAATGATTTTTTTTATGGAGAAAACATGAACCCAAACAATCCATCTATGTCAGTGAAATTAAGTTTGATGGATGAACCTATACCCATTGATTGGATTAATTACATGTGTGCATTATGTCCAAAGGCAATGATGTGAAGTCCTTTATTGATGCAAACTGATCCAACTAGATGAAATTCATTGTGGAAGAATGAAATAATCAGATGAAATTTCATGTTGTTTAAAAATGAAATAGGTTTCATCCATGAATTATTGCCTATTGTTTTATTTCGTCCATGAAAATGCATTCAAGGTTTTTTTTGTCCATGAGATTTCATGTAAATTCCATGAATGAACATGCATGCAATTTCATTCATGAATTCAGATGGATGGATGAATGAACCCTCCTTCATAACTCTTGTGATAAAATTTCATGATATTTTAAGGTGAAATAAGTTCGTTGAAGAAATATCATTTATGCTTAAGTATATTTCGTACACAAAATATAATTCATTCATAGTTTCATTTCCTCCATTAAATTTCATCCATGTTCAATGGCTGAATATCCATGAAATATGATATGTTTTATGGATGAAATTGGATGAAAAATCAAGATGAAATAAAGAGCATCCATAAAACTTCCCAAAAATTTTCATTCATAAGATTTCATCCATGGTTGATGATAGGGGAACATGAGGCTTAGGTTGCACTATAATCTAATTGTGGCAAAATTTGTGGTCAACAAAAGCCATGGTACCGATGGATGTCCATTCATGGAATTTGGATGAATTCTAGTGGAAGATATAACCTTTGAATAAATTATTTCGTGGGATGAAATAGAAGTCTAGGTGATATTCCATAATGGTAACATATTTCATTCCAAATAACATGAACTTCCATCTAATTATTTCATTCATTCATTAAAATTTTAAAAACATTAGTGGGGTCATTTGACATCTAGGAAAAGTTCATGTCATTGCATTTGGACATAATGCATACATGGAATTCATCCAATCCAGGGGGATAGATTCATCTTTCAAAAGTAATTTCATCCTCAGACATATATTGCTTGGGGTCATGTTTTTTCCATTAAAAATCATTTCATTTCATTAATGAATTTGAACCCTCATCCATTCAAGTGACGACTTATAATGGATAAAAAACAACATAAAATTTGAGCTGAAAACTTTCAAATTGTTCTGAAAATATAGTGAAAAGGACTCTAGAAGCACTTGGAAGAAAAATAAAAGAACCATCAAAATTTATCCCGAGAATTAAAAAAAAGAAAATTGAACCCTTTTTTGAATTAATCAACAAGTGAAAATTGTACGATCTTCTTATTTGGGGCATAAATTTGAGCAGAAAAGGAATAAATTTCAGGCATAGGGCAACTTGTAAGAAAATTATTTTTGGCAATTTGGAGAGTATTTGACCATTCCAGAGGATGAAATGGAGTTGGCGATTTGGGAATGTGGAATTGGCAATTTGGAGGTGTGACTTGGCAATGAGGTGACATGGTTGTGAACAAGCGTTTTTTTCATAGCAAACTAATGCAGAATTTCATATTCAAATTCTCTTCACTGTCATAAAAAAGGCATTTGTGGCAACTTCCATTCAACAATAATTATTTATTATTTATTAAATTCTCAGCATTTTTCTTTTGTTTTGAATTGTATGTATGTTAACTATTTCAACAAACTCAATGGAAGCACATAGAATTTCACATCTTTCACAAGATTAATTAGAAGGGTGGAGTCCTTTCAACATTTCATAATTTACTATTCAAGGACTTAAAAACTAAAATAAAAATGGAACCAACAATTTATTGCATCTAGAGTTTACCTTCTATGCTAGGTTCAAACTTGAAACAAAAAATTCCCTTATTGGAACTACATTTACATGCATGTTTTTTTTTAATGAAACATGGAAGTCTATAATATGCACACAGAATTTCAAATGTCATTCAAATGATGGGTAAATTTGAAAACATAATTGTGCAATCATTGACATTCAAAACTTTGATTGAAAAATACATTAAAATAACCTACTTTATTTACGAGGGTGTTAAGACACATTGAAGATTATATGTTGGAGTTTTTCTTTTTGTAATTTAGGGTTAAATGCAATGTGAAGGATGCAAACAACTTATTAATCCATAGAATGGTATCACATAACTATGCAAAATGATTGAAATCCTTTTAATTCACATTCGAACAATATGAACTCAACAAATCAAATGTGCACAATCATAGGTATTTGATATCATAAGAAGCGTTACACATAACAATACAGGACAATAATTTTTAAACTTTGTTTATTTCGTATCACATCCAAAACAACATTTGATGATCTATCAATGTTGTGGGTATTATGTAAAATTCATCACTAAAATCAGAAAATTTACTTTTAACCTAGAAAAGGTAAGTTGTGTATCACAGAAGGGGTGCGACTATCAAACTTGTTAGTTTGCCAATTCCCTGTGGTGGATACAATGGATACAACTATCCCACCAAAAATAATCATCATAGTCCCACCAAATAACAAATCTGTCCATCTTCTTAGAACTGAATATCTTGTTAAGATGACTGAAAATAACTGGGTGATAAGACAAAGCAAAAAGAGAATGGGCCCGATTGCATCCAACCAACTTATTCTTAACACGTGCCATTCAACAAGTATTGTGAATGCCACCACCACCAATCCCACGATCGTCGCATTTATACAAATTACCTGATCCGCATTTGACCATCGAATAGACTTACATTTATCTAACATTTGTTCTTCTTGTGTAGGGTTCAAGTATATGACAAGAGGATTTTGACAAATCACTCCCACACTATGAACAAGAGAATGAACAATGACCAACATGCTAAAAGCAAACCCTATGGCTTCTATGGGACTCACTGGCAAATGATGAATCGCTCTATAAACAATAGATGTAACATATCCTATTGCTTGCACACCAATTATAAGTGTTGCTATACCACTCCTACCATCTAGAAACCGAAGTTGCTTATAATTAGGAAGGATACTACTTTCCAATAATGCCAATTTCCCTAATTCATTAAGTTCCATCAAGCATGAATTTTCAGCCGTCTTATGCCCAAGGGTCAGAGCATCGGCCATATTATCCTCCTTCACTGGACTGTGGTATGCATTGATATGTGTACGTGGTAACTTGGTTGAATCGCTCATTCCTAGCACAATGTAAGTATTTGCTACTATTCTTGTACTCTTCAAGAAACCTCGTGGTTGGTTGATCCAAAATAATACAACAAGGATGTCGTCTATGACCCTCCTTAACTTGTTAGACATAGACGTGGTATCTGCTGCTAGTTCAGGATTGTTAGAACTTCTAAGGATTTGGCTAAATCTTAGGGTGATGAAAAAATTTAGTAAAATATGAAAAATTCCAAACCCTGGAGTCACTGGTGCATATAGAAGTAAGAACGACAACCTATTGGACAAAGAATTGTCGTAAGTCGAGGCGATTGCTTTAGAGGCAGGCCATGCATCGGCCATCAAGCTGAAGAACGCGAAACCGGCACCCCACAGCGTAGTCGCCAGCGCGCGTGAATACGAGGATGACGATGATGATGATGCAGACTGGGACGACGCCGATGGCTCAGGTGCTAACTGGCGAGCACCCACAAAAGTGGACAAACAAGTAGCCACAATGACGCCTTGGGTCAGCAGCAGCGCTTTCAAATCCATATTATTAGAGCTAATCACCCGGGGATTGCACGAACGTGAAATCATTTTTAAAACCAACCCGATTTATTGTCGCTTATCGCCCTTCTCGCGCACAAACCGAGAGCTCCGTTTCTCGTCTTCACCGGCAGAAGGGCGAAGAGTGAGCGAAGACGTCTTGACAGCAATGATCTGCACGGAAAAGAAGAATTGAAAACCCAGCAATGAACAACCCAAATTCAATGATCACAAATAGCGCTTCAAACTAAAAGAAAGCTCGAACAAAGGAGTCCTCTCTGCAATCAGCCAGGAAAAACACACAATCAATAAATAAACACTGCTCTTCCTTCACTGAGAACGACTTCCAGTGGCGAAATGTTTTCTTCCTCGAATCCGTCCAAGACACACACTATGTCGTGAACCGACATTAAAAAAGGTACCTTTGGGTTGCGCTGGCGAAGAAAACTTTGCCGTGGTTCAGCTGGACTATGGGTGGTGCAAAACTGCGTCTTCGATCATCAATTTCCGGTTCACCCACACTGCGTCGTCATATGCGCATCAGGTGCTGCACGGGGGGCAAAAAAAAGAAAAAAAGACACCACCCAATGAAATTGCGCAGCTCACTGATCACGCTATTTCACGCACAAACAGCATGCTCCGGTTTTGATTTGTAATAAATACAAAATTCAACCGAAGAAGTCTTCGCGGTATTGAGCAAGGGGAAAAAAAGCTGATCACGTGAGGGATTGGAAGGACGTGAAGTCGTATCAACAACGAACCCGATTTACAGTCGGGTACAAACCGGCACTCCATTTAGAAAGCGCAAAGAGCGAGCGAAAACGTCGTCTCAGCAATGAGCTGCACGGGAAAAATAAACAGACACCAAGAAACAAACCTACGCAACTCACTGATCACGCTTTCTCATACACAAACGGCGTGGTCCGGTTTTTGACTTGAAACAAATACAAAGTTCGAACAAAGGAATCGACACGAGAGTGACGAAGGAGGGGCGGGGGGGAAAAACACACCTAGCAATGGACAGTTCCTTTCCTCCACTCCAAAGAACTGCTTAAGAGCAGAATACTTCTCAGTTGGTTGAATGCGCAGAGCAGAGTTAAGGTCGTAAAAGCAGACAGAACTTTACAAACGCTCATAACTATTGTTCTCTTCGCATACAAACTTTACACTGATGCATGACTTACAGAAAATTCCGTCCTGTGAGAGTCTACCGCTTCTCAGAAATACAACGGTAGAAATAATTTAGCAATAGCACCGTTGTTATTGGGCCATTCATTTCCAACCACAAGGAACAGAGAAGCTGCACTAGTGTTATGTGATGTCAGTGAGCTTGTCGAGTTCCAGACATTTTCTTTTGGGCGAATTTGTTTTTCAGAAAGTGAAAAATGGCGTCAAAAGTTTTTGAACTTTCGGAATTTCATTGTTGCTGCAGTGGGTGGAAATGCAGCAGCAGGAAAATTACTAGTGCTCAGTCAAGTGATTCTTTCTTTCACTCTCATTTTTGCTGTTTTGCCTTTGGTTCACTTCACGAGTTCTCGAGCCAAGATGGGGAGCTTTGTGACTCTGTGGCTCACTCGAATTGCTGCAACCATAACTGCAATTCTGATTGCTGGGTTGAATGCATAGTTGATAGTTCAAAGCATACGGCTCAGGACATTTGGGTCTGCTGGTGATGCTTGATTCACCTTTAGACTACACTTGCAGCTCCGAAAACAGCTATGTTGCAAATGCCTTTTTTTCTTTTTTGGTCTTTTGAGACATGACTTTACAAGAGAGGTTTGGTCAAGGACACTAGTGCACAGAAGATGCATTGGATGTTGGAAATTAAATGTGCAAACTTTGTATGACGATGGTATTGCTTCAACTCCAATGGAGTGTGGATTGTGGGTCACAAAAACATGATCTGTTTTTCTGTGGTGTTTGTGTACATAGAGGCCCACGATGGGTGCTAGATTGGTTATTTGGTTGTCTGTTGAGGTGTGACCGGACAGCAGGTCGCTTGCTAGTGTGAACGCGGTCCACCAGCAAGAGGTGGTTTAGTTTTAACTGCTGATCTAAATTTTGGCTGCGCATAAGATCTCAATCACCTCACAAAGAATGCATGGCGGCCACTAATTAAGGAGTTTTGTGTTGATGATGGATACTTTCGGCTGAATTAAGAAGGCGGCGCGGATTTTATGAGGCATGGTGCTATCTTGAATGGCGGGAGCTGGCGATTCATGGAGGCGGAGGCAGATTGTGCTAAAGAGTAGAGAAGAGGTATAGTTGAGGGGGATCTGTTTTTTGGCGGGGAGAGGATAGATCAACAGAGAGGAGGTAGGAGATTTTTGGAGAATGCAGAGGAGCTTAGAGGCTTGCTAGTTGCTGATTTCTTCTGCTGCGTTAGTAACTAGGGGATGGCTAGCTCCTGAATTTGGTCAGAGTCAGGTCGAAAGTAAGAATCGATGGTGTAGACCGGTGAAGTTTGGGACGCGTATGGATAGACAGCTCGAGTGGTCAATTTTTGGAGCTCAATCTTTGACTGAGTTGTTGTTAGACTACTGATGAACGTACTAGAAAAGTGGAAGCTTGTGCTGTCGAGGGTCTTTGTGAAATCTGAACTATGAGTTTTGGTCCTTGAGGTTCTGTATCTGCAGAGGTTCGGGCAAGCTTATTTTGCTCCAGTAATGAATCTCTCATTTGGATTTAGACCAGTGATGTTGCTATGTTGTTTCTTTGATATGTGATTGCCCATGTTCACTTTGTCAGAGTGAGTACGACAGAGGGGTCTGGTTGTTGTTTGACCCTTCTCCTTTTGGTTACAGAGGTTTTTGTTGGAATGGGTCCTTGCATTTTTAATTGAGTCGCTTTGATTTCAGTCGCTCAATGATTTCAAGCTTGAGAGGTTTGTGCACCTCTGTTTCCTATTTGTGAAGGAGGACAATTGTTTTGAATGGTTGGATCCCATCAGTAGGTAATGTCTTGAGATATAAAATTGCACCCTTGTGTGCACACCCATATGTAGAAATAACCAACGATTACCTACATGGATTATGTAGGTGAAGTAATTAATTTGTGTAAACCTCCATAAATTTAGTGTGCAATGCAAAATTCATTTTTTAAAAGATCGTTTCACTTGTTCTTATCCCCAATTGCTTGTATGCATTTTGCAAGAACCTTATGAAATTTCCAAAGCTTAATGTTGATTTAAAACGCTAATTATAGAATTGTTCCCTGACATGTATGCCAATAAATGTTTTCTTAGATGACATACTTTCTTGTTATATGTTCCTAGAATTTCCTTAGTTATCCTGATATTTTACAAGATGGGTGTAATC
>Ga0116227_10011540_pt1 | contig 14793 bp, 9 predicted proteins | sample S1TSphgellanicum_FD_89693 | JGI IMG/M metagenome (GOLD analysis project Ga0116227, IMG submission 89693) | Host-associated microbial communities from peat moss isolated from Minnesota, USA - S1T2_Fb - Sphagnum magellanicum MG | ecosystem: Host-associated > Plants > Peat moss > Unclassified... | reverse complement strand
GTTGCAGATTCCGCTGGTCGGCTTCCTGCCGCCGGACGATCCGCGCGTGATCGGCACCGTCGCCGCGATCCAGCGCAAACTGGTGGTCGATGGCTTCGTGCTGCGCTACAACACCAACGAGACCCAGGATGGATTACCGGCCAACGAAGGCGCATTTCTCGCCTGTAGTTTCTGGCTCGCGGACAATCTGGTGCTGCAAGGCAAGATCGACGAAGGCCGCGCGCTGTTCGAGCGTTTGCTGAGTCTGCGCAACGATGTCGGCCTGCTCGCCGAAGAATACGATCCGCGATTGAAGCGGCAGGTCGGCAATTTTCCGCAGGCCTTTTCGCACATCGCGCTGGTCAACACTGCGTTCAATCTGAGCCGCAACGACGGACCCGCACAACAACGCGCGCAGAAAGGCGCAGACCCGAGCCGCTCAAAATAATCGGCGCTTCACGAACTCGCGGTTCGGAATAATCGCAGGATCAATTGCCGCTGTCGGACCAGCGCGCCTCCAGATTCATCAAGTCGGCGATCAACGCGGTCCATCCGGTTTGATGACTCGCGCCGCAGCCGCGGCCGCTATCGGCGTGGTAATACTCGTTGAACAGCAGCAGATCTTTCCAGTCCGGTTCGCTGGCGTAGCGCGATTCCGCGCCATGGCAAGGGCGCCGACCGTTGGCATCCGCCAGGAAAATGCTTTGCAGGCGATGCGCGAGCTGGCGCGCAGCTTCACCGAGCGTCACCCAATTGCCGGAGCGCGTCGGGAACTCGACCTTGAACTCATCGCCCCAGAACCGGTGATAGACGCGCAGGCTTTCGAGAATCAGATAATTGATCGGGAACCAGATCGGCCCGCGCCAGTTCGAGTTGCCGCCGAACATGCCGGTGGTGCCTTCGCCGGGTTCGTAATTCACCGAGTAATCACTGCCATTGGCGTGATAAACGTAAGGATGATCCTGATGGTATTTCGACAGCGAGCGGATGCCGAAGGGACTCAAGAATTCATCCTCATCGAACAGGCGCACGAACATGCGTTCGAGCCGCTCGCGCGGCGGCAAGGTGAGCAGTGAATCGGAGCGGTCGTCATCCGTGCGCACGATGTGGTGCGCCAGCAAAGGGCGGTATTTCGCATCCCATTGCGCGCGCCGCACGAAGCCGCTGAACTGCGCGATGCTTTCCTGTTTGATGATAGTGCTGGCAAACATCGGAATGAAGCCGATGATCGAGCGCACGCGCAGCGGCGTAGAGCTGTCGCCAAGTTGCAGGCGGTCGTAATAAAAACCGTCCTGCTCGTCCCACAAGCCGCTGCCACCGATGTTATTCATCGCGTGCGTAATGGCGTCGAAATGATCGAGGAATTTCGAGGCGAGATCTTCATAGACTAAATCCTCGCTCGCCAGTTCAAGCGCCATCGACAGCATGTGAATGCAGTAAAACGCCATCCACGCGGTGCCATCGGCCTGCAGCAAACGGCCACCGGTCGGCAAGGGTTTGGAGCGGTCGAACACGCCGATATTATCGAGCCCGAGAAAGCCGCCGGAGAACAGGTCGTTGCCGCCGGCATCTTCGCGGTTGACCCACCAGGTGAAATTCAACAGCAGCTTCTGAAAGCCGCGTTCGAGAAATGCGCGATCGGGTTTTTCGCCCGCAGCCGGCAATCGATACACACGCCAGATCGCCCAAGGATGCACCGGCGGATTCACATCCGAAAAATTGAATTCGTAAGCCGGCAACTGGCCGTTGCGGTGCATGTACCACTCGCGCAACAGCAGCAGCAATTGATGTTGCGACAAGGCCGCATCGACGCGGCTCAAGGACACGCAATGAAACGCCATATCCCACGAACAGAAGTACGGAAACTCCCATTTGTCCGGCATCGACAGCACATCGCGCGTGTACAAATGCGCCCACGCGAGATTGCGCTCGGTATGTTCAAGCGGCGGCGGTGGTTCGGTTGGATCGCCTGCGGCCCAGCGAGTTTGTACGAGGTTGTAATACTGCTTCGACCACAACAAGCCGGCATAAGCCGCGCGTGCGATCTGGCGCTGCTCGGGTTCGAGCGCAGCTTCGATATTCGCCGTGTAAAACGTATCGGCTTCGGCGATGCGCTGCGCGATCACGGCGTCGAAATCTTCGCCGACCCCGTTGCTCGAAAGCGTTGCAGAATCTGTCGCGTTCGAGGTTAAACGTAGCCGCAAAGTCACGCTGTCATTCGCCGGAATCTCGAAGCGGCAATGCAGGGCAGCCTTGGTGCCTTCGTTGGCGGGATTGGTCGCCGATTGCAGGCCCGCAACTACCGCCGCATGGAACGCATCCTTGACGTAAGGCTGCGTATTCGCAACCGCGTACAGGCGCTCAACATTGGTTTCGTTTTCGGTGAACAGCCAGCGCGCATCGGCATCCGCACCTTCAACGCGCAGATGATAATCTCCGAGTGTGGCATGGCTTGCCAGCAGGCCTTCGCCGTCAAGCGAAATGCGCGGTCGCGCTGTAGATTCTTCTTCGATCTCGCCCCAGCTCCAGGTGTTGCGAAACCACAACGTCGGCAAAAGATGAACTTTGGCTGCGGCGGCGCTGCGATTATGCAGCGTCAACCGGATAAGAATGTCATCGGCCACAGCCTTCGCATATTCGACCACCAGATCGAAATAGCCGTGGTCGATCACGCCAGTATCGAGCAGTTCAAACTCGGGCTGCGTGCGATCGCGGCGATGATTTTCGGCGATCAGTTGCGCGTAAGGATATGCAGTTTTCGGATAGCGATATAGCGCCTTGCAGTAGCTGTGTGTCGGCGTGGCATCGAGGTAGTAATACAGTTCCTTGACGTCTTCGCCATGATTGCCTTCCGGCCCGGTCAAGCCGAATAACCTCTCCTTGAGGATAGGATCAGCGCCATTCCAAAGCGCCGGTGCAAAACACAGTCGGCAATGTTCGTCGGCGAAACCGAGCAAGCCATCCTCGCCCCAGCGATATGCGCGGCTGCGAGCCTGATCGTGCGGAAAGGATTTCCAGACATCGCCATCGTCCGAATAATCCTCGCGCACGGTCCCCCATTGCCGCTCGGACAAATAGGTGCCCCACAGTTTCCAGCGTTGCTGGCGCTGCGCGTCTTCGGCGAGCCGCTGGCTTTCGGCGTCCCTCACTGCTCCGAGTAATTCCACAGCAGACCGCCGTCGACGAACATCGTCGTACCGGTCATGTAATCGGCATCGCTCGACGCCAGAAATGCTGCAATTCCCGCAACATCTTCGGGCTTGCCGAGGCGCTTCAGCGGAATATTGTTGAGCAGCGCGCTGAGCAAATCCGGACTGTTCAGCAGCTTGGTGTTGATCGGCGTTTCGATCGCACCCGGCGCGATGTTGTTGATGGTGATGCCGAGCGGTGCGAGTTCGATCGAAAGATTGCGCGTCATCATTTTCAGGCCGCCCTTGCTGGCGCAGTACGACGTGAAATGCGGGAACGGTAATTCCTCGTGCACCGAGCTGACGTTGATGATCTTGCCCGGCCGGTTGGTTTCACGCAGATGTTTGACGAACGCCTGGGTCGCAAAGAAAGTGCCTTTCAGATTGATGTCCAGCACGAAATCGTAATCCGCTTCGGTGACGTCCCAGAAGGCGGCGTTTTTTTCAACGCCGGCATTGTTGACGAGGATGTCGATCTTGCCCATTTGCGCCACGCCTTCGGTAATCATGCGCTGGTCGTCGGCGAGCTTGCCGAGGTCGCCCGCGATCACGCAGCCGCGGCGGCCGGTGGCTTTCACCTGCGCCAGCACTTCTTCGGCGCGGCTGTCGTCGGCGCGATCGTCGATGATGACATCCGCACCTTCGTTGGCGAGCCTTATTGCGATGGCGCGGCCGATGCCCTGCGCGCTGCCGGTGACCAGTGCTACCTTGCCTTCGAGTTTCATGTTGTGTCCTTAAAGCTTGCGGGTTTTACTGCGGATTGCAACGAATGCACCACGGTACGAGGTTTGCAAAGGCTTACGACATCAGCGTGAATGATTTATCACGTCACCGGTCCAAGCTCCTGCCATCCGGCGTACAGCGTTTGATCCCAAGCTCGCAAGCCTCATGCAAGAACCTTACGATTTCATGATTATCGGCAGTGGCGCCGGCGGCGCGATGGCTGCTCACCGGCTGGTTGACAAGGGTAAGCGCGTGCTGCTGCTGGAAAAAGGCAGTGAACTACCGGATGACGGCAGCACACTCGATGCCACGCTCGTCGCCGGCGGTCATTTCAACAGCAAGGAAGTCTGGAACAACGCGCGCGGTGCATCGTTCATGCCGGAGGAACATTTCAACCTCGGCGGCAAAACGCGCTGGTACGGTGCTGCACTGCTGCGGAACGATCCGGCCGAATTCCGCGCCGATCCCGCACTCGGCCTGCGCGCTTGGCCGTTCGATTACGCCGAATTCGAGCCGCATTACCGCGAGGCGGAAAGACTGATCGGCGTGCACAAGTTTGTGATCGAAGCGGATTTGCAAAGGCTCGCCGTTGATCTCGGCAAGCACGGCTGGCAGACGCAGCCGCTGCAATTGGGCTTGTCGCCGGAGATCGTCGAACATCTGAAGGAGGCTACGCACTTCGATGGCTACGCGCTGCCGCAAGGACTGAAATCGGATGCCAAATTCCGTCTGCTCGATCCGCTCAGGGCCCACGAAAATCTAAGGCTGGTGATGAATGCGACAGTACGCGACCTGTTACCGTCCGGCGAAAATCCATCCGAAGTCGCCGGCGTGCGTTGCACCGATGGCCGCGAGTATTTCGTCAAACACATTCTGGTCGCGGCGGGTGCGATGCACTCGCCGCGCCTGCTACAACGCTATTTCCTGTCGACCGGCCTCAGCGAGCATCTGCCCGCAGCAAAGGTTGCCGGACGCAACTTCAAGCGGCATATCCTCACCGCGGTGATCGGCTTCGGCTGGCGCATCAAGCGCGATGTGCTGTGCAAGACCACGCTGTTCCTGCACGACGATTTTCCGCACAGCAGTTCGCAGCCGCTCGGCGGCTGGGCCGATCGGGAAACCATCCGTTTCCTGCTGCCAGGCTGGTTGCCGAAATGGCTGGTCGAATTTTTCGCGCTGCGCGCTTACGGATTTTTCTTGCAGACCGAAGACGGCTCGCACGAAGACAATCGCGTGATCGGCGAAAGCGGCGATGGCTCCTTGCCAACGCTGGATTATCACGCCGAGCGCAGGCCGGAACTCGCGCGCGAACATCGCGCGATGGTGTTCTCGTTCATGTCCGCGATGCTGAGCGCCGGCCTGATTCCGTTCAAGCAAACCATCGGCCTCAGCGGCATGGCGCATTGCGGCGGCACGCTGATTACCGGCAATGATCCTGCCGATTCGGTGGTGGACGCGCACGGCAAAGTGCACGGCATGCAGAATGTTTATGTGGTGGATGGCAGCGTGCTGCCGCGGCTCGGCCGCATGAATCCGGCGCTGAGTATTTATGCTTGGGCATTGCGGGTGGCTGACGGCCTGCTCGCCAAGGGCTGAAGCGCCGAACGTCATGCCGGCGCAGGCAACCACGCTGGCCGCCTGCTGCGACGATAATTGACGATACTTGCGGCATGCGATGCGCGATCCGGAGCTGCTGCATCCTGCCATTCTGTCGAACCATAACTACATTGAGGAGCGAACCGCGTGACCGCCAAGAAAGTCAAACCCGCAGAAGCGCTGCTCGATGCGCATGTGGCATTCATCATTGAACAACTCGACGAATCCAGCCTGCACACGCTGCTGGAAACCGAAATCGATAACCTGCTGGCCGATGCCGCGAAGCTCAGCTTGAACGATGTCGTCACGCGCGAGGCCGTGAAGCAGACCGTACAGGTTTACGCGGTGGAACTGGAATTAAGCGGCGGTATTCCGGAACTGGTGGCAGAGATGGCGCGTGTGCTTTCTGCGGACGACATTCACGACCGTACTGCGTTGCAGGATTTGATGTCCGACAAGCAGTTCCAGGAAATTTTCGACAAGCTGCTGGAGATGGAAGCGCTGCGCACGCAGCTGCTCGACGAGGCCGTTTCCAATCCGCTGTATGCAGAGCTGGCATCGAATCTTTTGTACAACGGCATTCGCGGCTATTTGATGCAGAGCAAGCTGGCGAAAAGCATTCCCGGCGCGGCGTCGATGATGAAACTCGGCAAGTCGATGTTGCAGCATGCTTCGCCGGGCATCGAAAAATCGATCGAGGAAAGCCTGAAAAGCTACATCCAGAAGAATATCGGCGCGACCTTGAAAGACAGCCGCAATTTCCTGCTCGGCACGTTCAACGAAGAACGCTTGCGCGAACTCGCACTCGATGCCTGGGATCACCTGAAAACGCTGCCCGTTGCGAGCTTCCGCGATTATCTGAGCAATGCCGATATCGAGGATTTTTTTGTCATCGCCTATGAATACTGGCGCAGCCTGCGCAAGACGGAGTTTTACAGCGCACTGATCGATCTCGGCATCGATTGCTTCTTCGATAAATATGGCAAGACCAGGCTGACCAAGCTGCTCGGCGAAGTTGGCATCGATCGTGATCTACTGGTGGCCGATGCGATGCGCTTCGCGCCGAATGCGCTGCACGGCTTGAAAAAGAAGAAGCTGCTGGAGCCGATCATCCGCCGCAATCTGAAACCGTTTTACGTTTCCGGACACATCGAAGCGATTCTCGCCAAACACAACTGAAGGCTTGTTTTCCGCAGTTCCTGAAGCTGTGCAGCACGTAAGTTGCCGCGCGAAATTCACAGCTCGCGCGCGATCCCCGAGTTGCGCGGATCGTCATCGGCGCGCGCGAACCATCGGCAAATGAAGGAGTTGTAAAAACTATCTCGCGTAGAGCCTCGGTCGAGGTAGTTTATCGTCATCAAACCGTGTTAACCCAGTGCTTCCAAACCGGTTGACAGGACGTGTTCATGGATGCCAAAGCCAAAGATATTTTCGCGCGCGCACTTAGAGGTTGTCACGAGCTTGAGCAGGCTTTTCCCGGCGATGATCGCTTGAAGTTGATCGTCCGCAGTCTCGAACAATGGTCGGCGCCGCGCGCCAATGCGCAAGCGCAGCGGCACGAGCGTATCGCCTTGAACCGGATCAATCCGAGATATTTGAAACCGCTGGACGAGAACGTCGCCAATCTGGTTTACGCCGCGGTGGATCAGGCGCGCAAGCAGCATCTGATTGCCTGAGCCGGCGGCTCAAAACGATCCGCTGAACGCCGCCTGAGTTGGGCCTCGCCGCTGGGGCTGCGTCCAGCAGCGGACTTGCTCGTCAGTTTGTCAATCTTGCGCGAGCCAATAATCTGATCGAACCGATCGCGCGCAGTGAATCTTCAAGCGGCGCACCTTCAATGCACGCCGAGCACGCGGAACACGAACAGCAGGCCGGCGCCGAAAAGTGCGGCACCGAGCAACACGCAGGCCGGCAGCGTCAACACCCAGGCCAGCAGAATATTGCGCAGGGTTTCTTTCTGCAGGCCTGAGCCATTCGCCGCCATCGTGCCGGCAATGCCGGACGACAACACATGCGTAGTGCTCACCGGCAGCCCTAAAATATCTGCCGCTTCGATGGTTGCAAACGCGACGATTTCAGCCGAAGCACCCTGCGCATAGGTGAGATGCGCCTTGCCGATTTTTTCGCCAACGGTGACGACGATGCGCTTCCAGCCGATCATCGTGCCGAGACCAAGCGCCAGCGCCACGGCCACTTTTACCCACACCGGAATGAAGGTCGTCAGGCTTTTCAAATCTTTTTGATACTTGCCCAGCGCTGCCGCATCGTAGCCCGCGGGCAGCTGTTTGGTCTTGACCAGTTTGCCGATGGATTCCGCGACCAGATAGGTTTCCTTGCGCAGATCGCGGCGATCGTCCGGCGCCAGTTTCGAGAGCGTATCAAGGCCCTCGAAGCGCGTCAGGATGCGATGATTTTCATCGGCCAGCGACGCCATCGTTTGCGGCCCCGCCTTGTCGGTGCTGAGCAGATTGGTCAGCTCTTTCGCGGATTGTGACTCATCCGCCAGCGCCACCACGCCCTGTGCGGTGAGTACCTGCTCGAAGCTTTGCGCAGCCGCGGAAATTTTTTGCAGGGATTCGCCACTGGCATTCAGATTCAGCGCGAACGCGGCCGGCACCACGCCGACCAGAATCAGCATGATCAAACCCATGCCTTTCTGGCCATCGTTGGAACCATGCGCGAAACTCACGCCGGTGCAGGTGAAAATCAGCAGCGCACGAATCCAGACCGGCGGCGGCTTGTCGCCATCCGGCGCGGTATACAAGGCTGGATTCCGCAGCACCAGTTTGGCCAGCAGCAACAATCCACCCGCCAGGAAAAAACCCACCAGTGGCGAAATCAGCAGCGCTTTGCCGGTGTCCGCAAGCTTGGCCCAGTTGACGCCATCGCCGAATGCAGAATCCGGGCTGATGAGCGAATTCATCAAACCAACACCGACGATTGAGCCGATCAAGGTATGCGAACTCGACGCCGGCAAGCCGAGGTACCAAGTGCCGAGATTCCAGATGATGGCGGAAAGCAGCAGCGAAAAAACCATCGCAAAGCCCGCGCCCGAACCGACATTCAGCACCAGTTCCACCGGCAGCAGCGCGACAATGCCGAACGCGACCGCGCCGGTTGAAGTGAGCACGCCGATCAGGTTCCAGGTACCGGACCAGACCACCGCCGGTGTGGGCTTCAGCGACTTCGTGTAGATCACCGTGGCAACCGCATTCGCGGTGTCGTGAAAGCCGTTGACGAACTCGAAGCTGAGCGCCATCAGCAGCGCCAGAATCAATAAAATCAGTGTGGGAGTTTCGATCCCGAGTTGTGCTATCACGCGCCTGGCCCCTTTAATGTGGTCTGCGGATCGATTCCGAACTTGATCGGCCGCATCGATATTTCGGGAGCAAGGCTAGCTGCCGATTGTGACGGCCGGGTTACCAAGCCTTACCGTCGGTATGGCCCGGAGATCAAGGATCGCAGTGATGACACAACTATCGGCCGCTGTCGCAGAAATGTCATCTGCAATCACGCATGCTCTGCGTTTGGATACTGCCGCAGCATTTTTCGGAAACTTGCGAGGGATAGCCAATAATCCCTTGTAATCGCTGGCGATCAACGCAGAAGCCATTCCATCGCAGGGCCGCACGGGCGGGAGCAAGTGATGAACACGCAGCGCATGCAGCTTCATGGACTCGATCGCGTAATCTACTTCGCGCCAACGCTTTTTGTGGCTTACCTAGCCGGCGTGTGCGGCTTGCTGACGACTGTCGCGGCGATATTCACGACCCTGCCCAACCCGAAGCCGATCATTGGCGCGGGCGTGTTCGGCCTGGGTGTAACGCTCGGCCTTTGCGCCTTGCTGTATCGCGCGCAAAGCCGCGAATTGCGCTATCAAAACCTCGCAACCGCGCGCGGTGCGCCGCAGAATTACGCCTTGCTGATGCAGGCCGCGCAGCAGGCGGGCTGGACGATTGCGCACTGTGCGCAGGATGAATTGATCGAAGCGCGCGTTGCCGGCTCGCTGCTGACCCTGGGCGAAATGGTGGTCGCGCGTTTCAACGGATCGAATGTGCTGATTGCCGCGATCAGCGATCCGCGCATCGGTTTTTCGATGACCGGGCGCGAGCGCTGCCGGCGTCACGCCGCATTGATCCGCGAAACTTTGCTGGGCAAGGAAAACGGCGAAGAATCATTGCCCCAATAAATTGCCAGATATCGATTGCCGGATGTGTCGGCTTCAAGCCGCGAGCAGGTTCGGCTGGGTTTCGATATCGACGCTTGGCGTCAGCCGGAAGTGTGTGGTTTCGAGTGTCCGCACGGCGCGCTTGTAATCGGTCATGTAGCCGATCCAGTTATTCGTGTTGCGGCCATCGGCGGTGAGATACCAGCTGTGACAACCCGCTTCGTAAACACTGCCGTGACTGCGCGCTTGAATGCCGTCGGTGAACGCGCGCTCGGCCTGCGACAAAACGTCGATACTGGCGAGCGCTTCATCGCGCCATAATTTAACCGCCTGCACGATATATCTCTGCTGGCACTCGAGCATGAAAATAATCGAGCCGGCGCCGAGATTGGTGTTCGGCCCATATACAATGAACAGGTTCGGAAAGCCGCTGACGCAGATGCCGAGATAAGCCTCGGCGCCGTTCTGCCAGCGCTCGTTGAGCGTGCGCTGGTCGAGGCCGGTGATGCGCATCGGCGCAAGGAATTGGGTCGCCTCGAAGCCGGTGCCGTAAATCAGCGCATCGAGTGCATACGATTTGCCGTCGGTAGTGGATAAACCATTCGGCGTGGCGCTCACAATCGGTGTAGTCACCACTTCAACATTCGGCGCCGCTAGCGTTGCCAGCCATTCGTTAGACAATAAAGTGCGCTTGCAGCCGAGCGGATAATCGGGTGTGAGTTTCTGGCGCAAGCCCGCGTCCTTTACTTGCAGCCACATCAACAGACGGCTGCCATATTTGAAGATGGCTTTGGCGAGACTGTTGATACGCGATTTCGGCTGCAAGGCCGAGGCCAGATATTCGATCAGCCAGAACATCTTGCCGCGATCGAGGCTGTGCAATCGCGGAATCCGGGTCAGCAGAAAACGCTCGAAGCGCGTGTAAGGACGATCGTATTTCGGAATACACCAGCCGGGCGTGCGTTGAAAAACGTAGAGCTTGTTCACCTGCTTCGCCAGCTCCGGCACCAGTTGCACCGCGCTCGGGCCGGTGCCGACCACAGCAGCGGTTTTGCCGTGAAAATCGAAGTCGTGCTGCCAGCGCGCGGAATGGAACGCGCGGCCGCTGAAGCGCTCGATACCAGCAATTACAGGTATCTGCGGCTGATGCAGTTGGCCAACGGCGGAGATCAACAGGTCCGCCTCGAATGAGCCGCCATCGCGTAAGCCCAGAGTCCAAAAGCTGCGTCTGGCATCGAAATCTGCGGCGATGACTTCCTCTTTGAAGCGCACATGCGAGCGCAAATCGTATTTGTCTGCGACATGGCGTAGATAATCGAGAATCTCGGATTGCCTGCCGTAGCGGCGTGCCCAGGGATAATGCGGCTCGAACGAAAACGAATACAGATGCGAGGGAATATCGCAGGCCGCGCCAGGATAAGTGTTCTCGCGCCAGACACCGCCGACGTCGTCCGCCTTCTCGAAAATGGTGAAGGATTCGATGCCGGCCTGCTTCAAATAATAGGCCATGCCGAGGCCGCCAAAGCCGGTGCCGATGATGGCGATTTTCGGTGTGCGGTGGGCGTTCATCGGGGCTTCCTGCGACTGCGATGCAGTTTGATGTGGATGGGCGGCATTCTAGCCGTATCGGTTGACTTGGAAGTCACGAACGCACGTAAGCCCGATAGCTGGCAGTACTGCGGCTTTCATGCACTTCAGGCGATCCAGCAATGAGATCGCCGTCGAGCCTTGGCAAGTGTCTTGAATTTGCAACCGAAAGCGCATCAAAAGCTTGGCATAGCTCGTGCTTCGACTGATATGTGCGGCCAACGACGCCCGTGAATCTTCAACGTGGTGGTTCAACGTCTAGATGTCAGTGACTTTATCGATGGCTTTTGATGGCTTGATATGTTTCGTTCCGGGTCATGCGCACATCATTTATCGGGGTTCGCGCCTCGGCCGCGAGCGGATAAATCGATTCCAAGGATTGGATTGGCGGGCCCAACGTGGGCTGGGCTCGGGCATTCCGTTCAGCGCTCGACACCTTGGCCGCGTTGTCTGCACCGGCTGAATCAGGGCACGGCCTGTAATCACCGGCGTTTATTTTCCCTTTGCCGCTCTCCGCGCCAGCCGCGAGCGCACAACCTTTGACTGGAGCCTTATGAAAGCTGTTTTCGATTCGATCAAAAGCGGTAACTGGCGTGCATTGCTGGCCTGTTTCCTGTATTTCGATACCGGCTTCACGGTCTGGGTAATGCTTGGCCCGCTGGCGCCCTTCATCGGCAAATCGCTGGTGATGACGCCGCCGCAGCAGGGCTTCATGGTGGCTGTGCCGGTGCTGTCGGCGGCGATTCTGCGCGTTACTCTCGGCAATCTTTTCCAGTCGGTGGATGGCAAAAAGCTGGCGCTGATCGGTGTGCTGCTGTCGGGCATTCCCTCAGTCGTGCTGCCGCTGCTGTCCACACCGCCTTCGTACAATCTGATGCTGCTGCTCGGCGTATTTCTCGGCGTCGGCGGCGCCAGCTTCGCAGTCGCGCTGCCGATGGCCGGCAGTAACTACGCACCCAAGGTTCAGGGTCTGGTGCTGGGCCTCGCGGCAGCCGGCAATATCGGCGCGGTACTCGATGGCTTCATGTTTCCCGGTCTGGCGCAGGCTTATGGCTGGCAGATAGCCACCGCCGCTGCGCTGCCCTTGCTGGCCTTGACCGCCATCGCGCTGATTTTCTGGGCCAAGGATCTGAGTCCGAAAGCCGGCAATGTCGGCCGCAGCGCTGCCGCTTTCGTAGTCACGCTGGCCGGCATGTTCGTGCTGGTTGAACTGGTACAGGCTGGCTATCTGGGCCAGGGCAAAACCGGCCTGCTGCTGTTACCGGTGTTGGGCGCATTGCTGGCCATTGCGGTGCTGCCGCAGCGTTATCGCGCAGTGCTGGCGCAGCGCGATACCTGGGCGATCATGCTGGTTTACAGCATCACCTTTGGCGGCTTTGTCGGCATGTCCTCCTACATTTCGACGCTGCTGACCACGCAATATCAAATGTCCAAGGTCGATGCCGGCTTGCTGATGGCGGCGTTCGCATTCACTGGCGCCATTTTGCGGCCGATCGGCGGCCTGCTGGCGGATCGCATTACCGGCGTGCGTTCGCTGATCGTGCTGCTGGCCTTGATCTCGATTCTGGATTTCACCTTCGCGGCGTGGACGCCGCCGCTGACTGCCGGCATCGTCATCCTGTTCGGCCTGTATATCTGCTTCGGCCTCGGCAACGGCTCGACCTTCCAGCTGGTACCGCATCGATGGCTGGGAAAAACCGGCGTGATGACCGGCATCATCGGCGCGGCGGGCGGCATCGGCGGTTTTTATCTGCCGGTCATCATGGGTCTCGCAAAAGAGAGCACCGGCAGCTACCAGATGGGCTTTGCGACGTTCGGCGTAATCGCCGCGCTCGCATTCCTCATCGTGATCCTGCTGCGCACGCCTTGGCTGGTCTGGGCGAATACGCATGCGCCGGGCAAGGACGGCGATATGCCGCTCGGCGAAGTGGTGCATGCTGAGTAGCCGCGCCCGTTGCACGCGATCAAAAGGAATGTAACTGCGCGCTCCGGTCTTTTGAGAATCGTCTTTGTGAAATCACCCTTGCAATTTCGGATAAGTCACCAAAGTTTTTCTTATGGATAAAACTAAGCTGGTCGTCATCGGTAATGGCATGGTCGGGCATAAGCTGCTCGAAGCGGTGGTCGCCAGTGGTGCGGCCGCACAATTTTCGATCACCGTGCTGTGCGAGGAACCGCGTCCGGCTTACGACCGCGTGCATCTGTCGGAATTTTTCGCCGGTAAAAGCGCGGAAGACCTATCGCTGGTTCAGGGTAATTTCTTCGATGACAATGGCATTCATCTGCACCTGCGCGACAAGGCTGTCGGCATCGATCGCAGCGCGAAGACGGTGAAGACGGCAGCGGGTGCGGAGATTCCTTACGACAAGCTGGTGCTGGCGACCGGCTCGTATCCGTTTGTGCCGCCGGTACCGGGCAAGGATCGTGAAGGCTGCTTCGTTTATCGCACCATCGAAGACCTCGAAGCGATGACAGCCTGGGGCAAGAAATCGAAAGTCGGCGTGGTCGTCGGCGGCGGCTTGCTCGGTCTGGAATGCGCGAAAGCGCTGAAGGACATGAACCTGCAAACGCATGTGGTCGAGTTTGCGCCGCGCTTGATGACGGTGCAGGTGGACGACGGCGGCGGTCGCGTGCTGCGCAAGAAGATCGAAGAACTCGGCGTGATCGTGCACACGCAGAAGAACACACTGGAAATCGTCGATGGTCCGGGCATGGGCGTGGCCGGCCGTTACGCGATGAAATTCGCCGACGGCAGCCAGCTCGAAACTGACATGATCGTGTTTTCCGCGGGCATCCGTCCGCGCGATGAACTCGCACCGCCTGCGGGCCTGAATCGTGGCGAACGCGGCGGCATTGCGGTCGACGAATTCTGTCGCACCAACGACCCGGACATCTACGCGATCGGCGAATGCGCGCTGTATCAGGGCCGCATTTATGGGCTGGTCGCGCCCGGCTACCAGATGGCACAAGTGGTCGCCGATCAACTCACCGGCAAAACCGAATCTGCATTCCGCGGCGCGGACATGAGCACCAAGCTGAAACTGCTGGGTGTTGATGTCGCCTCGATCGGCGACGCTCAAGGTGCGACCCAAGGTGCCTTGAGCTATAGCTTCGTCGATGAGCGCAAGCAGATTTATAAAAAGCTGGTCGTCGATGCCAGCGGAAAGCGGCTGCTCGGCGCGGTGCTGGTCGGCGAAGCCGAAGAATACGGCACACTGTTGCAGATGATGCTGAACGGCATGTCGCTGCCGGATGCGCCGGAGATGTTGATCCTGCCGATTTCGGAAGGCACCGCGCGGCCGCAGATGGGCTTGGATGCACTGCCGGCTGGCGCGCAGATCTGCTCCTGCAACAACGTCAGCAAGGGCGCCATTTGTGCGGCGATCGACGAAGGCTGTACTACGCTCGGCGCGCTGAAAAAGAGCACCAAGGCCGCCACCTCCTGCGGCGGCTGTGGGCCGCTGGTCACGCAAATTCTGAAGCACGAATTGAAGGCGCGCGGCGTCGCCGTCAGCAATGCCTTGTGCGAGCATTTTGCGTACTCGCGGCAGG
>Ga0116227_10011539_pt1 | contig 14793 bp, 15 predicted proteins | sample S1TSphgellanicum_FD_89693 | JGI IMG/M metagenome (GOLD analysis project Ga0116227, IMG submission 89693) | Host-associated microbial communities from peat moss isolated from Minnesota, USA - S1T2_Fb - Sphagnum magellanicum MG | ecosystem: Host-associated > Plants > Peat moss > Unclassified... | reverse complement strand
TTTGGTTTTGGACATCAAAAAGAATCATAGGAAATCAAAATAAAATTATAGGATTGAAATAGTATGGTGAGAACTTCATCTTTTTGTAAAAAGAAATTTGACTTATTTGATTTCCATATAAATTGATTCATAATTGGAAGTTCCATTGCAATAATTTGATCCATGTCTCATAATTGTTCATGTATGTACCACTAGAAGAAAAACATGTATTTTCGACTAGATTTTGTGACTAAATTTTAGTCATAAACAATAATTTGCAACTAAATTTTCTTTAATCGCCTAAGACAAGTCACATGTGATGAAAATGCATTTATTTTGGTCACAATTGAGGGCAAATAATGTGTTGCCACGTGTGTAACCAAAAAGAACAAGCAACAAACAAAGGAACCAAATAGATAGACTGATGACCTGAGTCGACGGATCTCAGGCGAACGCTTCACTATTCTCAAACGATCGAACCCATCCTGAGTCCTTATCAAGCATTCCCCGATACACACACTGATCATTCGCAAGCACCTACCAACCTGGACTGAGATTACACAAGTCCGACAGGGTTGGCTTCATGCTTCAAAACTTTATTCACAGACTGAGTACAGAGCTACAACTTTCTAAGTTACTACATGTCCAACAAAGGACCAACTCCTCACTTGATGGAGTTCGCCCTATCAGGGTTCACAGTGTGCAATCGATTCTCTGAAGTCTCTGAACTTGGTTCCTACCCATTGTAACAACTCCTCCTTTCCACAGCAAATCATTGCTAATCACTCCTGACTCAAGAACTCTCAGGTCTATCTCAGTGAAGACTCCTCTCCTGGAACTATGCGACCTTCCGATTCACTCGCGCCTTTCAATCGTCTGATCTATCTCCCCTCGGTGCTCCTTCGAACACTCCTCGCAGAGACAAAACAGCCAGATCGTCTACATGCGCAGCGAAAAAATTTTTGTCGCCAACCCAACTCTTCCCCCTCTACATAGCCTCTGCTAACTTCTTCTCCACCCTGCCTCCATTCAAGGTAGCACCATGCCTCATAAAATCCACGCCGCCTACGATCCTCTACATCAAAGAAGCTCCATTTCGGCCCATCATTTGCGCCGCACAGAGTCATGCATGAAAATTGGAGCAGCCGCCATGCAACAAAAATCAGTAAAGGTTAGTAATAACCAAAATTAGATCTTCAAAACAAACAGCAGCATTCACACTGCAATGGCTACCCATTGTCCGGTCACATATGTAACCTCTCCGTTCCTTGAAAAGCTGAGTCCTTCAGCTTCTTTTACTCAGGCTGCACGTAATAAATTTGAAGATCACGACGAGACCTCTCCCACTGGCGCCCATCAGCATCCTAAACCATGCAAATTCAATTGTCTTCTTCGAACTCCAGATTTCCCTTTCCGTCAGTGTGTCCAACGAACAAGTACGGACCTTCCCAACTGGTAGTAAGAGCTCACCTCTTGCCTGGCTTCTTCATTTTCACCATTGTCTCACTTGCAACCAGACCTTCAAAAACATACTTACCTTTCCGGCTGGCATAGGTCACCCTTTGCTTCTTCTGCGCTTGTTCTACATTGGACAATACGTCCTCGTGTATGCTCGCAACAAGCTTCATCTTTTGTAGAAATTGCGCTGCCACAGCTTCAACGCCAATGTTCTCATTAGTCTCATTAGTAAGTGCTTGCAAGTAGTTGTCCGCCTTGAGACGGGGTGTCCGACTGGTCAGGATCATGTATGGTGAGAATTTGGTGCTACACTGAATCCCACACCTGTATCCAAACAATACCTTCGCTAGGTGTTCATCCCAACAATTTACAGTCTCTGGCGTTGCAGCAAGAACGGTGATTCCATGTTTAATGGTCTTGATTAAACGTTCCACCATTCCATTACATTGTGGCCATTGTGGCACAATGTGCTGATGCTGTATGCCATAATCTTTGCACATATTATCGAACTCTACAGCCCATTCGCCTCCATTGTCTGTGAGTATGAACTTGGGAACTCCGTATCGATAGATGATGTCATCTTCCAGGAAGGTAGCTGCAATCTTAGCCCCATGATCACCCACAGCCTTCGCCTCACACCACTTGGAGTAGTGGTCAATTGCTACCAGAAGGTATCTATTCCTTGCTTTTGTCTCAGGCAGTGGCCTTGCAGTATCCATAACCACTCTATGAAACATATCATAAACAGGTATACTCTTCAACTCTTCATCTTCAAATCGCATACTCCCTATCCTTTTCACCAACTGACACTGTTGGCAGAACCTTACTATAGCCTTGACATTCTTAGTTCGATTATGCCAAAAATACCTTCTACACACTTCAGCCAGAGTCCGTTCTTCCCCAACGTGACCTAGGTCCTTATGCATCTGGACCACTAATTCCATGCGATCTGCTGGTCTCGGCACCAACAGCCCCTTGAAGTATAGTAGCCGTTCATGCCAGTGATAGTTGAGCATCCTCTTCCTTGCCCTTTTTTTATTCCAGAGGATCAATAGTAACAGGCAGCGTTCCTCCTTGCAACAATTCCATGCAGTTGTCATCTTCCCATATGTCATAGCCCCTCGAGCCTGCTTCACACTCCTCCTCCCTATCAATATCTGCAAATTGCAAATCATGTTCACCCGTTTCCAACAGTCGTTGAGCTGCCAACACCAACTCCAGTTATTGTCGCTTGTCATAGTAGTGGGGTCTCTTCCTCTGGAAGACCATCCTATCACTACTGCTCTGTGCAGTTTCACCCCTCCTTTCGTCTTCTCCCTCACATGGAACAAACTCCTGGGGTACATCGTCCTCAGATATAAGGTCGATCACATACAGATGGTGGTCACTAGGACACAAATAGTGGTTGATGCCAAAACAACAAGTATGATGTTATACTGACTTTCTGTCCTTTCTTCGGCTTCCAAGCCATTCCATCCCTGTGCCAATCTGAACAAAGAGGAACTTCCCTTCTTCCCAGTGTGTGTCAGTCTGAGCATTCCCGATGTCTTGGATCTCCTCACAAAAATCATCATCATCCTCCACGGCAGATCCAACTGGATTTCTACTTAAGGCATCCACATTGGTGTGCCTGAGACCTGGTCGGTGTATAATCTTAAAACTAAAGTCCTGCAACATGTCAATCCATCTGCCTCACCTGCCATGAACATCAGACATAGTAGCCAACCACTCGAGTGGTTTGTGGTCAGTGCGCAAAATAAAGTGATTCATGTATAAGTATTGCCTAAAGTGCATGATTCCCCATATGAGTGCATAGCACTCTCCCTCCATGGGATGAAACTTCTTCTGAGCCTCTGTTAAACTTTTGCTGGCATAGGCTACCACCTTCTCCAATTTCTCTTCTCTTTGGGACAGAATGGCTCCGACCCCCTTGGGCGACTAATCAACATCCAGACAGAACGATTTCTTGAAATCAGGTCGTGTGAGGATGGGCACCTCAACCAGCACTGTCCTTAATGCTTGGAATGCTTACTGACATCCCTTATCCCTAGACAAAATCAACATCCTTCTTGGTCAGCTCGAACAGTGGAGCTGCCAGTCGCGCATAACTTCTGATATATTTCCTGTAATACCCCGTCAAACCCAAGAACGACTTGACATTCGTAACCGTCCTTGGTTGGGGAAAATGTAAGACTGCCTCAACCTTACCAGGATCAGGTCTGGTTCCACTCTCACTAACAACATGGCCTAGGAACACAATATTTTTTGCAGCAAAGCAGCACTTGTTCGGGTTGAGTTTGAGATTCACTTCCCTGAGTTTGCACAGAACCACATCCAGATGCTAAAGATGCTCTCCCTAACTCCTGCTGTGGACGTTGAGGTCATCCACGAACACCTTTAGGAATTTACTGCCCACATTTTTAAAGACTTCTGACATAGTTCTGGTGAATGTGCTCGTGGCATTCTTCAGACCAAATGGCATGACTGTCCAGTCATACAGTCCGGTTTTAGTAATCAATGCAGTCTTCTTCACATCGTCAAGGGCCATCCGAATCTGCCAGAAGCCAGACTCCAAATCTAGAGCAATAAACCATGTTAAGTTCCTTAGCTAATCAATCACGTCTTCCACGAGTGGCATTGGGAATGAGTCACATTGTGTTTGTGCGTTGAGTGGTCGGTAGTTCCCACAGAAACGTCTGCTCCCATCCTTCTTCACTGGTAAAGTAACTCGACAGGCATATTCCGAGCTACTAGGCCTCATTTTGCCCAATTCTATCAAAACGTCGATTGGCTTCTTCACTTCGGCCTCCTCCCAATAGGACAGTCTACCAGGAGAGGCTCCGCAAGGCGGAAATCCTTGCGTATCCACAAAATGTTCCCCAACGGTGCAGCAACCCAACTCACCCTTATTCCATGCAAAAACATCCTGGTATCGTTCCAAGATCTCCCAAAGTTGCTGTTGTCCTATACGATCCAAACTGTTATCTATCCTAATTCGTTGACAGATCTCCCTCCATCTAATGTCCATTTCGTCACAGTTATCTAACCTCAATTGCCCAAAAGTATCACTACCAAACTCACCATCTTTTATCTGGTCAGCTTGTAGTAGCATCGAAATTGATGGAGTGTCCCTTGTGCCGAGTTGCGGTGACCTGAGCGTCACAGCCACATTAGGTGTGCTTCCACACAAGGCTCGTCTGCTCTGCTTTGCATCAGACACCCATTTTATCCAATCCGCGTAATCGTCTGCATCCGTGATTTCTTCATTCATGAAGTCATCAGCCTACTCCCGCAATATTAGTTGGAGAATCTCTGGCGGTCCTTCTGACATCACCAGTTTCTCCAATTCACCATCTCCAAATTCATCCTCATGATCAATTCGTGTCAAAGGATTGGATCCCGACTCACCATGCTCACTACCGTTAGTACCCGTATCAGAATCTGAGGTGGTCACAGCCTCATCCTTGATCACAATTGTGTGATCCTGATCTGTCTCGCAGAAAAAATTGTCATTGGTAGATGTGCTCTGACAGACCGTCACTGACTCCCACATCAGAACACCCGAATTGATCCTTTGCAACAGATTTACTATTGTCAAAGGTAATACTTCTACGTTGGCACTTGGTCCATGCCTCACCTGAATTAAACCTCGTTCCACATCCATAATGGCACCAATCTTCATGAGAAAATCCAGACCAAGTAACACATCATAGCTGTCCGTATCAACCACCATGAATGTCATGTTGCACTGAACCCCCCCGACCTTCACTAGTACTCCATCTATTCTACCAAAAGCCTGCATGATGACTCTCGAAGCGGTCTTGTAGGTCTCCGATCTAGTGACTAGATGCATCATTCCTAATTCTCTCACAACAACAGTTGCCATAACGGTCATGGAGGCTCCTGTGTCTACCAATTCTTCAACAATATAATTGTTGATCTCTATAAGCAGATGTAAAGTCTTGCTTTGATGGGTCTTGTTGATGCAGATTTTCCTTAATGTGGGAACTGCCGACACCATCGACACCCGATTCTCATTCACCTCCGAATCCCTCCTTCTCCTCGCCAGCTTTACTAAGCTTTCCAGATGTTCCAGTTCTCCTGGAATCATCAGGATGGTTTCCATAGGTGAGAGAGAGATTTTGCCTTTTATGAAGTGCGAGAGGATCTTGGACCTGACTGCAGCATTGCGGTCAGTGCCAAGCCCATCTCCCACAGTCTAAGGGGTTTGATTAACTTCCCCCGCTGCTACTTTTATAGGTATTCTCCTTCTCGGTACCCTCGTGTGAAAGAAAAGTTTCTCATTCCCTTATAATCTGTTGAGTTGCTGTAGAGTTGCTACTTCATCATCGAGTAAAACCTCCAAGAAGTTCACTGCTCCAGAATGTAATTTCCCATTTTTGGGCTTCTTCCAACACCAGTCTTCAGAATGTCCCAGGCCTGAGCAGTAGGTACACTTGACTCCACAATTCTCTGTCCTATGAGGCATACCGCACTTTGCACATTTCGGCCGTGCTTCATTCAGCCTTGGACAAGTGGTGGCCAAGTGGTCCCCTCCTTTGCAAATCTGGCACCCTCCCATAATAGTGTGAGAAGATGATGTCTCTGGATTATTTACAGTCCCCTTGAAGAAATTCCAACGTCTCATTCAACGCAGCAACATGTTTCTCCATTACAGTCTCCTTGGTTCCCTCCTCCTGCTCCTCCTTAAGAGGCTCAAATGGCGTCTCACCAAGCTCGCCCAACACCCTTTCCACCTCAATTGCAGCACCCACCAATTCTTCGATGTCTGCAAATGTCCTTACCACGCACAACTTACGGATCTCAGGCCTTAATCTGGCCAAGAATCTCCTCGTCTGTCTACATCCAGTATCTGGCCCTTTCGAAACAACTTATCTAGTCGTTCAAAATACTTCTGAACCCTTTCTTTGGGTTCTTGCTTGATTGCATCCAGTTTCATACGGATGTCATCAGCATCAATGTTCCCATACTTCTGCACAATCAGATTGCGCAGCTCATTCCAATCAGCAGGCGCTGGGTGCAACTATTTGAACCATTCTTTGGCCCTACCCCTCAAGTTCAACTTCGCGATTTTGAAAAGCTTATCTGCGTTGAGGTCCCGCACCTCCGCAGCCATGGTAAGTCTCTCTGCCCAATCGCCAACATCTTCGTACTCCCGCCCCCAGAACAATTCGTCCATTCCTTGGGGATTGGTCATCCTGCAGTGTCGAACTCTAACACCAAAATTACAACAATTTCTCTGCGACCTTATGTCACAGTACCACAGCTAGAACAGCCCTACACTATGATTCATCCGTATTGGACTCTGAGAGAGATAAACCTCTGCCAACTCAACTTGCAAATTTAGACTGAGTCCCTTCCGACACTGGAATCAAAGGTACAAAATTCGATGGGACAAGGGAGAAACTCTACTCATCTGTGGATTCCTATTGGAATTGCCACCTCTCCTTTGTGTCACGCCAAATCCTCCAACTTATCATACGAAACCTCGAACCACCATGTTCTACCCTGACAATCTGATCTCTAGTCTGGAACAAGTCTTCTACACCAGGGATATAAAACCTGGGAAAATGGTTCGCAGAAGGTGTCGATTTGGGAATCCAAATATCTCCTAGTCTAGGTATACTCCTCTATCTCTCAGCAAGCAAGGGCGTAATTCTACGCAAGGTAGGTGGTATAGTAGTACTATGTCTATAATTACGAAATTGACACCCACCCCCTTGCTCCATTGTTCACTCTCACCCAAACTTCGGCACGTGTGTAGAATCCACTATGAGCGATTTCAATTGCTATGTCCCCTACTCGGGCCTCATCAGGATCTACTCTTACAATGGTTATCACTCCAAAACCCAGAAAACGTAGAACCACTGCTCCCCTTGGCGGCAACACACCCCTAGTAGTGTAGAAATCAAACCTATTGATAATTCTTTGCTCACGCACCTCTTGTGTTAGTTCTTCTGCCTCTACATCATCCGCACCAACTGAGGACATGTTTCCTTGACTACCTCTACAGGTTCTACAGAAACCGCTAGATCCAAACCAGCTCTGATACCAAAAAGAAGAAGCAACAAACAAAGGAACCAAACTAACTGACTGATGACCTGAGTCGACGGATCTCAGGCGAACGCTTCACTGTTCTCAAACGATCAAACCCATCCTGAGTCCTTATCAAGCATTCCCCGGTACACACATTGATCATTCGCAAGCACCTACCAACCTGGACTAAGATTACACAAGTCTGACAGGGTTGGCTTCATGCTTCAAAACTTTATTCACAAACTGAGTACAGAGCTACAACTTTCTAAGTTACTACAAGTCCAACAAAAGACCAACTCCTCACTTGATGGAATTCGCCCTATCAGGGTTCACAGTGTGCAATCGATTCTCTGAAGTCTCTAAACTTGGTTCCTACCCATTGCAACAACTCCTCCTTTCCACAACAAATCCTTGCTAATCACTCCTGACTCAAGAACTCTCAAGTCTATCTCAGTGAAGACTCCTCTCCTGGAACTATGCGACCCTCCGATTCACTCGCACCTTTTAATCGTCTAATCTATCTCCCTTCGGTGCTCCTTCGAACACTTCTTGCAGAGACAAAACAGCCGGATCGTCTACATGCGCAACGAAAAAAATTCTATCGCCAACCCAACTCTTCCCCCTCTACATAGCCTCTGTTAACTTCTTCTCCACCCCGCCTCCATTCAAGGTAGCACCATGCCTCATAAAATCCACGCCGCCTACGATCCTCCGCATCAAAGAAGTTCCATTTCGACCCATCATTTGTGCCGCCACAGAGTCATGCATGAAAATTGGAGCAGCCGCCATGCAACAAAAATCAATAAAGGTTAGTAATAACCAAAATCAGATCTTCAAAACAAACAGCAGCATTCACACTGCAATGGCTACCCATTGTCCGGTCACACGTGTTTTAATATTGGATTATTTAAAAATAATCTAGGACATTTAATTCAAATGCTTAGATATTTTATATTATGACACATGGCCCAATGTTAATATGCCATGTTCCATTTTTAAATTCATTTCATAAAATATTAATATTAGGTTGGTAGGTACCTAAGTAGGTACATAAATAAGTGCCTACAAACTTAAGCTACATACCTACCTACCTACTTAGGTTAAAAAATAGGTAGGTAAGTTTTACCTTCCTAGGCTAAATACCTATTCATATAGGTAGGTACTTACGTAGGTAGGTACATAGGTCGACCTAGGTGGGAAGGTCAAATTAGGTACCTACCTAGTTAGGTAGATAAATAAGTTGGGGAGGTAAGTACTTTGTAATTATGCATAATTTGTTTTTTCATTTTGGGTTGAGGTTTTTCATCAGCTCATCCCATGTGCACAAATTTTTTAATGTGAAATTGGATGGTCACACCTCCTTGTTTATATAGTGTTCAGAATAGGAATGGAGAACAAACAATATGGAACAAATTTTGAAATTACAATTTCCTCACAAACTAAGTTATAATTTCAAAAAACATTTCATGCCTTTTTTCTTAATTTTTATATTTTTAAACAATTCAAGTACATGGTTCACTAGATAATTAGATAATCATTTACTTAATAATGATTAAACTTACATATATTCAAATTATAAACTATAAATTATACATATTTAATATTCATTATCAATTACTTCAATAAGTACTAACTTTTTAATATTTAACAAACTAGCTATCTAGTTATTCACATGTTATTCATACATAACTCATAGATAATTTAAAAATTAAAATAATATAAAATAATTTATTATTTTAAAAATCCGATCGAATTATAGATAATATAATTAATGTAAAATTAATTTAATGACTATGATTTGAAAATTAAATATTTTAAATATTTATTTGAAAATTATAAATAATGAATTAACAATTGTTATGAGAAAGTAAATTTTTACACGAATTTTCAAAAATTAATATCTGATTAATTACATTATTTACTGTATGATTACATTTATTTTTGTAAAAATAATTATAGGTCAACTAAATTTTTTTCTTGTCAATTATTAACTATAAATTAAATAATTTGTTAAACAAAACATTAATTTTCATACTTACTATAAGATTATTATAAATTTTTTATCATAGATTATTAATGACATAATTTTTTAAATTAAAAAATAAAATACTATCTAATAATTCCTGAAATTAAACTCAGTGAATAATTATTTTAACTACATTATAGTTTTTCCAAAATTTTAATTCAGGTTTAAAGTTGTAAATTATAGATTGTGTAAAAGTATATTCATTTAGACAATAATTATTCATTAATTCTTATCCGAAGTGATTACAAAGATTTTAAATTAATGTCACATTAATTACATTAATTAATTTCTAAAATATAAGAATATAAATTATATAATATACAAATTTATGTTATAACAATAATTATTTAGTGTAACCTATATTTAATAAACATAATCATTTATAATTCTATATAAATTTGATTTATTGTATATAACACTAGTAGATTTTCAAAATTGATATTCAAAATTAATATTCAAAATTAAAATGTCCATTTTAAGACTCAATTAATAATTTTCTGAATTGAAATATTATTTTGAGAACTCAAAATAATAATTTGGATTTCAAATTTCAACTTTCAAGTCAAATAATTTCTTAAAATTTAAATTTAAAATTTAAGAATTCATATATCAAACGTCAAGTTCAAAGTAAAATATTTAAAATGAAAATGTTGATTTTTAGACTCAAGTAATGTTTTTGAATTAAAATACTGATTTTTAGATTCGAAAATAATAATTTAGAATTGAAGTATCAATTTTTAAATCAAATAAGTTTTTTGAATTTAAAGAACAATTTTCAGATTCAACTAACAATATTCAAAATTGAAATGTCCATTTTGAGATGCAATTAATAATTTTCAGACTTGAAATATTAATTTTGAGGATCCAAAATTAAAATTTTGAATTGAAATTGCAGGTTCAAATCAAATTATTATTTACAATTTAAATGAAAAATTTGAAAAATTGAAATATAAATTTTAATATTCAAATTAAACTATTCAAAATTAAAATGTCCATTTTCATTATCAATTAATAATTTTCCAAATTGAAATACTAATTTTTTGATTCAAAAATAATAATTTATAATTCTAATATCAAGTTTCAAATTCTAATATAAAAACTAGTTAAAATAATATTTTTCATAATTGAAATATCAAATTTTAGATTTGAATAACAAATTTCAAAGTTCAAATATTTATTTTGAAATTTATTTTATGAACAATATACATATGTATGCATATTTTATATATATTAGTACATACATTAAAATACAACCCAATGTCATTGTAGAAGACCTTTAAGGTGCAACTAATTTGGTGATTATTGTGATTAATTGGACATATCAACCTATAAATAAATGAAAACAAATGTAGAATTGATCCAACAAAAAGGATGAAATTTCTAATAGTTGCATCATAATCGTGAAAATGACCAAAATAGTTGAAATTTGGTCTTGTAGTTGTAAATATTCCCAAATCTAGTTCTAAATAATTACAAGTCGCATGTAGTCGTAAATGGAGAGCTCACATTTTGGCTGATTTCTACTGGTGTACAAGCTTCCATCTTCTACCCACTAGACTAAAAATATATGTTGTAAATTTTGAAATTCAAACTTTGGGTTTAAATAATCTCCACTCCACACTTGACAAATTGTAATTATTTTCAAACCACCCAAAAAACAAGCAATATCCAAAAGTATGTTTTGATGTTCTTTATATGAATGCTCATAAAAAATCTTCAATTTATTCCAAAGCTTTTAATTATCATGGCCCCCGGTGAAACTTTGCCCACTTTTCAATCTGCTCAATGCACCTTCTCACATTTCCAATTCTTTAGTATTGCACCAAAAAAAACCCAATAGTTGAATAATTAAAGGAATCATTTTTGCCCACCATCTATCATGGAACCTAGGATTTGAATGTTTTTGACAAATCATCAATTAACTTGATAGTTTTCAAAATCTAACTATTGGGGTCTTTCAAAGCAAAGGAACATATTTTCATCATTATGGTTTTATTGGCTTTGACAACCTCAATAAATATTTGTTTCTTCAAACAAAAACCATGCATACTAATGTTTATAGAGCATGGCACAATGGTTGTTGTCATGTTTACTAAGTAGCACTTGCAATTGAGGTGTTGGTATAGTATGTAAGAATGCCCAACATTCATTTTTTGCCTTTCAACTTGTAAATGTAGTTGAAAGACAATCTTGTCGTGCACTTGCAACAGAAACATTAATCCCAATCTCAATGTCATCCATCCATGTGTGATCTATCATGCATCACTATGTTTTGTAATTGACCAAAATAGTTGAACATGAAACATTCTTAGTTGACACACCACCCTAGGAGGCTTGATTATAGAATGTGTAATTTTCCAAGTCAATGTGTCAACTACACATCAATTATAGACGATGTGGGTGTTAAGAATATTCAATGAGTTCAAAAATAATTGGGATTTTCCTTCATTTGTCCACCAAAAGAGTAGGCAAGTCAATATACTTGGCAATTGTGAATAATGTTTTAAAATATTCAACAAATTATAATTGAGATGTAATGGAAGATGACTTCAAGCCAAAGGTGGGTTGGTTGAAAAATAGGGGTTTCGTACTAATGATTTAGTTGGCAATAGATGAAAGTAATTCTTTCAAATTGAAACACCTTAACAAATTGAATTCCTTGAATGCATTAAATTGGCCAATAAACATAAGTAATTCCTACAAGTTTGTACATTCCCACAACTAAGACTTTTGTAGTGTATTTAATTGGCCAATCGACATGTAATTAATTCCTGCAAATTGGAGCATTCACACGAATCGAGAATTTCAAGTGCATTCAATGACCAATCAATGAAAGTAATTTTTTCAAATTGGAACACCTTGACAAATGAAGCTTTTGGATTGTACTCAATTCGCTAATAGAGGACAGTAATTATCTCAAGTTGGAACACATTGATAAATGAAACACTTTGAGAGCATTCAATTAACCAATAGATGAATGTATTTCTTTCATGATGTTTCCAAATTACAGAAGTTTTATAAATAAAGATTTGGATTACATTCAATTGCCTAATAGATGAAGGTAGTTATATTAAGTTGGGACACTTGCGATCCAAATAAAACTTTTGGAGTGCATTTAATTGGCTAATAAATGAAGGTAATTCTTTCAAGTTGGAACACCTTTTCAAATCAAACTCTTCAAATGCATTCAATTGGTCAATAGATGAAGGTAGCTCTTTCAACTTGGAACAACATGACAAATAAAGCTCTTGGAGTGCACAATTGGCCAATAGATGAAGGTGGTTCTTTCAAGTTGGAACACCTTGACAAATCAAACTTTTGGAGTACATTCAATTGGGCAATAGATCTAGGCAAATTTTGTAAACTTTGACACCTTTTCAAATCAAATTATTGGAATGCTTTCAATTGGGCAATAGATGAAAATACTTTTTTAAAAATTTGGCATTGTTCCAAATTAAGTACTTGTAATTGTAAACAATAAAACAAATTACTTGGCAACTTTCGAATCATGGATTTTTGGAAGCACAACCACTTAACATTATTCAAATTTTTCGTTTGGATACAATTTTCCACTACAGTTGGTGAAACTTATGTTAGGTCAACCAACCTAAGGTTGCAAAATCCCTTTGAACCGATTTGGGAAAAAGTAGGAAAATCAACACATCTTTTCAATGACATGCCTTTTAAATTTTCCACCACCTATCACATGAAATGAAAACAAAAGAATTATCAATATAAAAGAACATTTGATCCTAATGCCATTTTTTACTTCAAAAACATGTATTTATAAAATCAAGATTCAAAGTTAAAACATTTGGTTCTGAACATTAAAAAAATCATAAGAAATCAAAATAAAATTATAAGATTGAAATAATACAGTGACAACCTCATCCTTTGTAAAAAATAATTTGACATATTTGATTTCCATATAAATCGATTCATAATTGGAAGTTCCATTACAATATTTTAACCCATATCTCGTAATTGTTCATGTATGAACAAGATTCCATCTTTTGCCCACTGGACTAAAGACCTATGTTGTAAATTTTGTAATTCAAACTTTGGGTTTAAATAATTTTCGCTCCACACTCAACAAATTATACTTAGTTTCAAACCACCCAAAAAAAAACAATATCCAAAAACATGTTTTGATATTGTTTATCCAAGTACTCATAATAAATCTTCAATTTACTCCAGAGCTTTTCATTATCATGGCCCCCAGTGAGACTTTGCTTACTTTTCAATTTATTCAATGCACCTTCCCATATTTCCAATTCTTTCGTATCGGAGAGAAAAGAACCCGATACTTTAAGACTTAAAGGGAACCCCCCACAAACATATATAATGTTCATACATATATTTTTGAAATTCTTTTTTGGAACATGATTTGCATTATTGAATGCATGGAACATAAATATTGCCCTTGCTTGCTCTTCCTCCAAAGATTTCATGACCATTTTTCAATCCTACTTACATGATATTTCAGAATTTGTCAATTTTGACAATTCATAAGTACTTTGCTTTTAGAAGTTACATTCTTGGTAGCCTTTTCCATGAAAAGTTGCAAGGATGTAAGGTTCTCCGCCTTATCAACATCATCCATCACCACTAACACTTTCTCGGATATCACTCATTGCTTAATCTTGCAGCGGGGTAGCGTAATTCATGCTCCTTTCCAATATTTATGTCCATTTGCAGTGGTCATTTTAACCTGTTTAAAAGTTAGCATGGATTTGGACGGTGATTATTACTGGTCCAGGTATAGACATAAATGGTCTTTGAGTGTTTAAAGGGGCTTTTATGACGTTTAAGGTGGGGACAGTGATCATTAAAAACTATTCTATTTTAACAGAAAGCATTTTTTTGCAGTTTTTGGGGTGGAGATGATGTTAGACAAAATCAGGGTCTCCAAATCGACAAAGACATCGTCTAGGAGCCCTCTCTCAAGAAGTGAGCGTACCAGTGTAGGTGCTGGTTCACCCCAGCCAGTGCCTATGATTGGAGCAGCCTGGGGGGAGAAGGAAAAATTAGATCGGAGGTCATAGCAAAAAAAATCCAGAGTAGAAAAAAAAAGGAAATTTTGTAGAGAGGAGTGATTTTTCTTGGTGAATTTTCGCACTGTGGCTACAAAGAAAATTTAAAGAAATTGAGAAAATTCGTTTTAATAGTGTGAATTCTAGAAAAAAATGCACATAAAATGGAAAAGTCGACAAAGTTTACAAACCACAAAATTGAGAAAAGAAGGAAAGGAAAAAAACACTGGTACAGAGGTA